>Ga0247843_1000035_pt1 | contig 258758 bp, 205 predicted proteins | sample LaCruzMarch2017__FD_192420 | JGI IMG/M metagenome (GOLD analysis project Ga0247843, IMG submission 192420) | Freshwater microbial communities from meromictic Lake La Cruz, Castile-La Mancha, Spain - LaCruzMarch2017_8m | ecosystem: Environmental > Aquatic > Freshwater > Lake | place: Spain...
TCTCGCGAGCTCCACCACGTCGCTCATCTTCACCATCAACTTCATCAGCTTCTCTCCGAGTCCCATGTTCTTCATCTCCCTTGTTTTCAGGGGCACAAGAACCGGACACAGATTTCTTTACGCTACCGAGCTGCGAGCGCTCCTCGAGCTCCTCGGTGCGCGTGCCCGCGGCGAGGGTGTTGAGCACGACGCCGACGCTCTCGGTGAGCTGGTCGAGGAAGGCCAGGTGGATCTCGCGGAAGCGGTAGAGCGACGCCAGCTCGATGACGGCCTTCACCACGCCCTCGAAGACCACGGGCAACACCACGATGTTGCGCGGCGTGGCCTCGCCGAGGCCCGAAGCGATCTTGACGTAGTTCTCCGGCACCTCCGTCAGCAGGATGCGCTCGCGCTCGAGCACGCACTGCCCCACGAGCCCTTCGCCCACCTTGAAGCGGTTGGAGAGGTGCCTGCGCTCGCGGTACGCGTAGCTCGCGACCATCTTGAGCGCGCCCTCGTCGTGGCCGACCGCGTCGGTCGAGTCCATCAGGTAGAACACCCCCTGCTGGGCCGACACCAGCGGCGCGAGCTCCTTCAAGATCAGCCGCGCCACGGCCTCCAGGTTGCGCTGCCCCTCAAGCACCCGGGTGAAGCGCAAGAGGTTGGTCTTCAGCCAGTCCTGCTCGGCGTTCTTCTGCGTGGTCTCCCGCAGGGTGGCGATCATCTGGTTGACGTTGTCCTTGAGCGCGGCGAGCTCCCCCGGGGCCTCCTGCGCAATGCTGCCGGTGAGGTCGCCCCGGGCCACGGCGCCGATCACCCGGGTCACCTCCGCGTTCGGCTGCACCAGGTCGACGATGAGCGAGTTGACCGAGTCGATCGCGGTCGCCCAGCCGCCGCTCACGGCGCCCAGCGAGGCGCGCTGCCCCAGCTTGCCCTCCTTGCCGACGGTGTTGCGGATCCGCTCCAGCTCCTGGGCGAGCCGCTCGTTGCGCTCGATGACCTCGTTGAGCACGTCGGCGATGCGCCCGGCCACGCCCGTGTACTCCGGCGTCATCCGGGCGCTGAAGTCCCCCTTCCGGAAGGCCGTGAGCACCCCGAGCAGCTCGCGGTGGTCGAGGAGGTCCTTCGGGCCCGAGGCGTCAGCGGTCGGCATCGGAGAGGTCCCTTCCGAGCGTTGATCGGAAGTCGTCGAGGAGTCGGAGCAGTGCGTCGGAGTCGACGGGCTTCACGAGGTGGTCGTGGAAGCCCGCCTCGAAGGCCCGCTGGCGGTCTTGCGGCCGGCCGTAGCCGGTGAGGGCGATGAACACCGTCGGCAGCCGGGCCTCGCGCTCGCGCAGCGTGGCCAGCACCTGGTAGCCGTCGAGGCCCGGCAGGCCGATGTCCACCAGCGCCACGTCCGGGCGCTCGGCGATCAGCGCATCCACCGCGCTGGGGCCGTCCACCGCCACGGTCACCTCGTGCCCGGACAGCTGGAGGAAGTCCCGCATGGTCTCGCGGACGTCGGCGTTGTCCTCCACCACCATCACCCGCAGCGCCCGCGCCGGGGGCTCCAGCGCCGGGGGGTACGGGGGCGGCGGCGGCATGGAGCGCGCGTCGACGATGGGCAGGCGCACCACGAACTCGCTCCCGCGGCCGAGGCCCTCGCTGTGCGCCGACACGCTCCCGCCGTGCATCTCGACCATGCTCCGCACCAGCGTGAGGCCGATGCCGAGGCCCCCCTGCGAGCGGTCGGCGGTGCGGTCGGACTGCACGAAGAGGCCGAAGACCGAGTGGAGCATGTCGGGGCGGATTCCGACGCCCCGGTCGCGCACCGTGAGCACCACCTCGAGGCCGTCCCGCACGCCGATGAGGTCGACCCTGCCGCCGGGCGGCGAGTACTTCGCGGCGTTGTTGAGCAGGTTGGCGACCACCTGCGTGAGCCGCGTGCGGTCGGCGATCAGCCAGAGGTCGTCCGGCGGCATCGACACCACGAACTCATGCTGGAGCTTCTGCATCAGCGGCGCGCTCGTCTGGACGGCGTGATCGATGATGGTCGCCAGGGACACCCGCTCCTTGCGCAGCTCGACCTTCCCCGTGTTGATGCGCGAGAGGTCGAGCAGGTCGTCGACGAGGCGCACCATGTGGCCCACCTGCCGGTCGATGGCGTCGAGGGCGCGCTGCACCACCGGCCCCTTCGCCTGCGGCAGCCGGAGCAGGTGCACCGCGTTGACGATCGGCGCCATCGGGTTGCGGAGCTCGTGCGCGAGCATCGCCAGGAACTCGTCCTTCCGACGGTCGGCGTCCGCGAGGTCGTGGTTGCGAAGCGAGAGCTCCTCGATGAGCCGCGCGCGCTCCAGGGACACCGCCACCTGGTCGCAGGCCACCTGCATCACCGCGATGTCGTCCGGCGCGAAGGCCGCCCGCCGCCGGCTGCCGAACGAGAGCGTCCCGAGCAGTCGCTCCTGCGCCACCAGGGGGAAGCACGCGTGGGTGGTGATGCCCAGCCGTCGCACCGAGGCGAGCGTGGGGTCGTCCGAGCGCTCGATGTCCTCCGCGATGATCGGCCGCCGGGTGAGGGCCACCGTGCCCGCGAGCGACTCGCCCAGCTGCAGCGTGCTGATCGCCTCGGCCTCCGCCGGCTCGACGCCGCTGTACGCCTCCAGCCGCAGCGTGCGGCCGTCGTGCGCGAGGAGGTAGTTGAAGTACACCTCCAGGTTCAGGTGCGCCGAGAGGTCGCGGTAGAGCGTGTGCAGCAGCTCCTTCGGGCGCTCGCCCACCAGGAGCCGGTTGGCCATCTCCGAGAGGAAGCGCAGCCGGTCGTTGCTGGCCTGCAGCGCCACCTCCGCGCGGTGCCGCTCGGCGACGGTGTGGGCGAGCGTCTCGGCGAGCCGCCGCTCCTTGATCATCTCCTCGCGCAGCCGCTCGGCCTCCCCGCGCTGCGTGTCCTCCTGGAGCCGCCGGTCGTGCTCGCGCTGCTCGACCTCGCGGAGCAGCAGCGCGTGGCGCTTCACCTCCTCGGTCTTGCGCGACAGGTCGACGAAGGCCCGCACCTTCGCCCGCAGGATCGCCGGGACGATGGGCTTGAACAGGAAGTCGACCGCGCCGAGCTCATAACCCTGGGATATCTGGTCGTCGCTCTTGTCGTACGCGGTGAGGAAGATGATCGGCATGTGCCGCGACCGCTCGCGCGCCCGGATGAGCGCCGCGGTCTGGAAGCCGTCCATCCCGGGCATCTGGATGTCGAGGAGCGCGAGGGCGAAGTCCTGCTCCAGCAGTCGCCGGAGGGCTTCGACCCCGGAGGTGGCGCACACCAGGTTCTGCCCGAGGTCGGACAGCATGGCCTCGAGGGCGAACAGATTTTTCGGATCGTCGTCGACGAGGAGAATGTCGACCTTGCCGTCGCCATCCCGCACCGGCGTCGGAGTCAGCTCCATCCCCGGCACCCTTGAGCCCCGACTGGGGACCGTCAAGTGTGGTGCGGGACCGCGGAAATCACGATCGTTCGATGCTGTATCCCTCGGCCTCCCAGGCCAGGAATCCCCCCTTGAGGATGGCCGCCGGGAGCCCGACCACCTGGAGCGCCTCGAAGGCCTTGCGGACGTCCTCGCCGCCGGAGCGGTCGTAGAGCACCACGGGCTTTCGCTCCATCGCCAGCCCCTGCGCCGCGAGGGTGATGCTCTCGCCGGGCACGTTGCGGGCGCCCGGGATGTGCGCCCGCTGGAAGGGCCCCGAGTCCCGGATGTCGACCACGAGCACCTTGGCAGCCTTGATGAGCGCCGGGAGCTCCTTCGCGGGGATCTCGTCTTCGGCGCCCGGGAGGTGCGGCTCGACGAGCTCGAGGATCTCCGCCTTCGTGATGGCCCCCTTGGCGGCGTTGACCGGCCGGCCGCCGGCCACGACGATGAGCATCGGGACCTCCGCCACCCGGAACATCTGCCCGATCTGCGGGTGCTCCGCGACGTTGACCTTGACGACCTTGAGCTTGCCCTCGAGCTCGCGGGCGACCTCTTCGACCCGCGGCGAGAGCTGCCGGCACGCCGGGAAGCCCGGCGCCCAGAGGTCGATCAGCACCGGGAGCTCGCTCTGGAGCACCTCGCGCTGGAAGGTGGCCGTCGTGACGCTCAACACCGCCATGGATTCCCTCTCTCTTCCGTCGTTGCGCCACACCCCACCGGATGCGCGTCTCGTCCTGCACAGGCGCGACGGGCTCTAATCCATTTCGGGGTGGGTTTCCATCCGCGCCTCTCGCGACGCCGCGGACCGCGCCGTCAGCCCTTGCGCACCAGCGGGTCGCGGTCGAGCAGGTAGCGTCGGAGGATGCCCTCCTGCGAGGGCGTGAGGCGCAGGAGCCGCGCGCCGAAGCCCGGGTGGGCCTCGCTCAGCGAGGCCTCGACGGCGTAGAGCACCTCGGCCTCGGTCTCGATGATGCCGCCGCCCGCGAAGCGCAGCGCCACCGTCACCACCGAGCCCACCTGCGGGAGCCTGCGGTAGGTCTGCACGAAGATCCCGCCGTCGCGCACGACGTCGCGGTCGACGCCCGCGGGGACGAAGAAGTTCGACACCGACACGGCGCCGAGCTCGGACTCGAAGCGCACCCGCGCCGTCACCGGCCCTTCGGCGCCCGCGAGCGGCGGCATCTCGTAGGGCGCGCTCGGCACCTCCACCCGCCGCGGCGGAGGGGGAACCGACGAGCGCCGCACCACCGGCCCGGCCCCCCCACCGTGGGCCAACGGCGCGGCGTGGGCCAACGGCGCGGCGCCCACCGCCGTCGGCGTCGCCGCGCCCGGCTCGGCCGCCACGACGCCCGCGACGGACACCGCGAGGCTCCCCTCGGCGAGCTTCTTCTCCAGGCGCTCGAGCACGGCCACGATGGTGGTGAGCACGTCCGGGAGGGTCCCGAGCCCGTGCTGCGTCGCGCGCATCAGCGGCCCCAGGGTCAGCCCGAGCCCGGCCAGCCGGTCGACGATCGCGTTGGCGGTCGCCTCGGGGCCGGGCACCTTCACCTCCAGCGTCGGTCGCGCCACGGCGCGCATCGCCGCCTCCAGGCCCGCGAGCTGCGGGGCCAGCGCGCGCACCGCGTTGGACTGCTCGTCGACCGAACGATCCGACGCGCGGGTGATCTCCGCCCGCATGCGCTCGAGCTCCTCGCCCAGCGTCGACAGCGTGCCGGTGACCCGCGCCACGGGGTCGTCGTCCTTGCCCCCGACGCGCTTCTGCCGCGCGAACTCCTTCTTGATCGCCTCCCAGCGGGCGCGCTGCGCCTCGCTCACCCGGCCGCGCAGCTCGGCCAGCTTGAGGAGGTTCTGCTCGGCGCCCGTGGTGAGCGTCTGCGACTCGCTCGCGTAGTGGTCGTCGATGAGCCCCTGGACCTCGTCGGCCGTGTGCGCGGAGACCACCTTCTCGGCGATCTTGTTCATGTTGCGGTAGCTGCCCTGGAGCTTGAACGCGGGCTCCGTGCGGTAGCTGTCCTCCTGCGACGCGCTGCGGATGTACTCCGCGTTGACGGCCAGCAGCACCCGCTGGGCGAGCGTGAGGTTGCGCAGCACGGCGGTGACCTCCGCGACCTCCGCGGCGCTGTACGGGTGCGCGAGCTCGGTCGACGGGATCGCCTCGCCGCCGGACATCCGGATGAGCTTGTCGAGGTCCTTCGGGTCGCGGCCCGCGAGCGGGGCGAGGGTGGCGTTGGAGGTGAGGGCGTTCTCCAGGTACGAGCGCGCGAAGGCGTCGTCCCGGCCGCCGAGGATGTCCCCGAGGTTGTACGTGTCGGCCCGGTTGGCGAGCATGTCGGGGATGCGGAAGCGCTCGCCCGACTCGGTGTAGGGGTTGCCCGCCATCACCACGCAGAAGCGCTTGCCGCGGAGGTCGTAGGTGCGCGTCCGGCCCTTCCAGACGCCCTCCACCCGCCGCGACCCGTCGCAGAGCGAGATGAACTTCTGGAGCAGCTCCGGGTTCGTGTGCTGGATGTCGTCCAGGTACAGCATCACGTTGTTGCCCATCTCCAGCGCGAGGTTGATCTTGTCGACCTCCTGTCGCGACGTGGCGTTGGGCGCCTCCGCCGGGTCGAGGCTCACCACCCCGTGGCCCAGCGACGGCCCGTTCACCTTCACGAACACCAGCCCCAGCTTGCTGGCGACGTACTCCATCAGGGTCGTCTTGCCGTAGCCCGGCGGCGACACGAGCAGCAGCAGGCCCATGAGGTCGGTGCGCTTGGCGTCGCCCGCGGCGCCCAGCTGCTTGGCCAGGTTGGCGCCCACCAGCGGCAGGTACACCTCGTCGATGAGCTGGTTGCGCACGAAGCTCGAGAGCACCCGCGCCGCGAACTCGTCGAGCCGCAGCCGGTGCCGCTCCCGCGCCGCCACCTCCGTGCGCGCCTTGCGGTACGCCCGCCACCGCGGCAGCCGGTCTTCGACGTAGCCCTCCAGCCGCGCGAGAAACTCGTCCAGCCGCAGCGCCAGCGTGCGCTCTCGCACCCGCGGGTGCTGCCCGAGCAGCCCCTCGACCGCGGCCTCCAGGTGGGCGCTCGACGCCTCGCGCTCGACCCGCTTGCCCGTCACCAGCGCGACGGCCACCTCGCGGGCGAAGGCCGGGCCCCCCGGCGTGCGGGCCGCGAAGCCCTCCACCCAGCGCAGCGCGAGGGCCAGCACCTCCGCCGGGAACTTCTCCATCGCCCGCACGTCGTCCTCGAAGGGCAGCCGCGCCCCGGCCTCGTGCGCCGCCCCCAGGAAGGCGTCACGCAGCGCCACGGCCTCGCCCGAGAGCACGCACTTCGTCCGCCCCCCGCCCAGCTCGTCGACGAGGTAGCGCCCCGCCCGCCGCCGCTCGCCCTCGCTCGCCGGCAGCCGCCAGTGCGCGCTCGTCGCCGCGATGGCCGCGGTGAGCTCGCGGGTGATCTCGTCCTGCGCCTCGGCCGCGCCGGTGATGGCCCGCAGCCGCGCCGCGCTCCGGCAGCGCCGGGTGAGCAGCGCCCGGGCGGTGTCGTCGAGGGTCGAGAGGTGCAGCACCCCGAGGGCCCGCGCGCCGCTCTCGTGCCGCAGCGTCCCGGCCGCGCCCAGCAGCGCCACCAGCTTCGCCAGGATGGCCGCCGCGTCGACGTCGTGCACGCCGCGCTCGTAGCCCTCGTCGTGCCGGTCGGCCGCCGCCGCGCGCACCGTCGCCAGCAGCGCGCCCCCGGTGAGCGCCTCCTGCTTCAGCCGGTCGAGGGAGGCGCCCCGCTCGCCGCGCAGCGCCTCGCTCAGCACCGTGTAGGCCAGGTACTCGCCGCGGTAGACCTCCGGCGACTCGCTCGGCAGCGCCTGCTCCCAGAGGTCGCGCGCCTCGTGGAGCACCGGGTCTTCGATGGGCTCGAAGTAGTCCGTGCCGGTGAGGTGCACCGCGAGCGCGCCCTCGCGCGGCACGATGGTCAGCTCCAGGGGCTGCGTGTTCACGAAGAACCGATGGCGCCCGAGCTTGATGACGTTGTCGGCGCCCTCGAAGAGGTCGCTCCGGTCGCGCAGGGCCCGCAGGCCGTCCTGCTTCGCCGAGCGGATGCGCCCGTCGACCTCGTCGGCCTTCACGGTGTCGTTGAGCCCGCGGAGCTGCTCGACGAGGTCGCGCGCCTTGGCGACCATCGGGTCGCCCGCGAAGAAGGCGTTGAGCTCCTCGGCGGACGTGAAGGCCCGCGCGCGGCGCAGCACCCCCTGGAGGATGCGGTCGGCGGCGTTGAGGAGGTTCTGCGCGCGCTTCTGCCGCTCGTCGAGCAGGGTCTGGCGCCGCGCGCTGAAGGCGTCGTGCAGCTCTTCGCGCTTCGTCGCGAGCTCGGCGGCGAACTCGTCGAACTCCCCGAAGCGGCCCTCGAGCTCCTCGACCTGCACCAGCAGCCGGGAGAGCGACGCGTCGCACTTCTCCGGCGAGTCGGCGACCGCGAGCGCGCTCTGCACCGCCTGCTGGAAGACCTTCACCTGCACGCCGAACTCGGCGCGCCCTTCGGAGCCGCGAAGCTCCCTGGCGCGGGCCTGCACGATGGCCCGCGCCCGGTTGAGCTGCGCGAACACCTCGCTCACCGCGTCGAGGATGCGGGTGCGCATCGTCGGGTCGTCGACCTCGAGGCCCGCCACGGTCTCGGAGAGCACCGTCAGGCCCTCGTGGACGGTGTCGACCTCCTTCGAGACCGGCGCGAGCTCCACCGTGCGCGCGGCCTTGCCCGCCCGGTCGACCGCCGTCGCGATGGCGTCGAGCAGCGGCTTGAGCGAGTCGCCGCCGGAGAGGAAGTCCGCCGCGGCGAAGCTCGTCTCCTTGAAGCGGGCGTCCACCTGGGCCTCGAGCGCGTCGACCCGGGGGAGGTCCATGTAGCGCAGCTCGCGCAGCGTCCCGAGGGAGCCCCGCTGGCGTCGCAGCGCCGTGAGCGCGGCCATGAACTCCGCCGCCGACTTGATGTCCTCCGGGCGCGCCGAGAGCAGCTCCTTCTGGTGCTCCTCGGCCTTCGCGAGGGCGTCCACCGCGCGCCGCCGGATGGCCTCGACCTTCTCGAACTCGTCGATGATCTGCTCGGCGATGCCGCGCAGCTCCTTCAGGGTCGAGAGCAGGTCGAAGCACTCCGGGTGGCCCAGCCAGTGGAACGCGTCCACCATCCGCCCGCTGGCCCCGATGAGGTCCTCCCAGGTCTGCCGGTTGGGGGCCGCGGTGCCGGCCAGGCGCTTCAGCGAGAGCGACTCGGAGATGCCCCGCACGAGGTCGGGGTTGCCCACCTTCGCCAGGAACGACCCCGTCGTCGGCGCCGCCGCCGCGAACTCCGCCGACGTGAAGGGCGTGCGCCACACCTGCATCGGGTGCACCCGCGTGGCCTCGTCGCCCGGGGCCGCGCGCACCACGATGAGCGTGCCGTCTTCGAAGAGCGAATACCCGTGGCAGGCGATGGGCGTGGCCACCTCCTTGCGGATGAGGTTGTACGGGAAGAGCAGGTAGCTCCCGTCGGCGTCGCGGTAGAAGACGTAGAGCACGTCCTCGCCGTTGGGCGCCTTCACCACGCGCTCGAAGCGCATCGGGCCGCCGTCGGTCTCGAAGCGCTTGCTCTCGCCCGTGAGCAGGTAATAGCCGTCGGGGTAGAGCACCCCCTGGTCTTCGGGCAGCGCGAGGCAGGCCTGCTCGATGGAGTCGACCCGCAGCACCTGCTTGCGCCGCGGGTTGAAGATGAAATACCGCGACGCCGTCTCGCGGTACGGCTTCACCCGGATGAGGATCAGCGCGCCCAGCCGGGCGTACGCGATCTGCGCGTCGTCGAGCGCCTGGTTGGCGTCCTCGACGGGCTCCGAGTAGAGCCCCTGGCCCGACGAGGTGTTGTTCTCGACCTTGATGGTGAGGTCGCCGCCGATGGTCTCGACGAAGACCTCGTCGAGGATCGACACGTGGGGGTGCCGCCCCTGCACCTGGTCGTCCCGGGTGGTGACCTTCCAGACGAAGTCGTGGGCGCGGGGATGGACGTGGTCGTCCTCGCCGCGCGCGTCGATGTACGAGACCTTCCCCCCCGCGTCGATGCCCCAGCGGAGCACCCGCTTGTCGCGCTCGCCCGTCCCCGTGGTGAACACCGCGAGCAGCCGCTGGTCGCTGCGCCGGAGCTGCCCGAGGCGGGCGTCGCGCACGTAGCGGAAGAGGTCGGTGAAGTCCTTCTGGAAGCGCTCGTCGGAGAAGAACCCGCCGTCCTCGATGGGCAGGGCTTCGAGGGTGAGCGCGCCCCCTTCGGGGCGGTCGAGGTGGAAGAGGGCGAACACGTCCGGGACGGTCACCTCGGACTTCATCCCCACGAAGACGTTGAAGCCCACGAGGAGCCGCGACCCCATCGCGACGATGTCCCGCGGGAGGCAGTTGTTCTCCGTGCGCACCCGCTCGGTCGCGACGAGCGCGAGCTCGCTGCCGCCGAAGACCTCCTTGCGCCTCGCGTTGAGCTGCTCGGCCTTCTGCGCGAGGGCCTCGGCGGTGGTGAGCAGCCGCCGCCGGATGACCTCGTAGCTTCCGCCGAGGTCATCCGTGGTCGTCGTGGCCGCGCCCGTCGGCGCGTTCGGGGGGGGAGCGTCCGGCGAGGCGTCGGCCATGGGCGATCAGTCCTTCGGTGCGTCTTCGCTGACGGCCGTCCCGAGCTGGCTCATCAAGCCCTTGAGCACCTCGCTCTGGTCCACCGCGCCGTCGATGGACTGTCCCACCGTCACCGCGCGGATGAAGCGCTCGAAGAAGGCCCCGTCGCCGCCCACGATGTTGATCTTCGCGTGCTCGAAGGCCGCCTTGAGCACCTCCGCCTGCACGCCCGCGACGTCCTTCTTCGCGCGGATGGACTCCAGCGCGATCACCTTCTGCTGCTCCAGCTGCAGCCTGAACTCCTCGTGCTGGCGGCTCACGCCGTCGAGGGCCTTCATCGCCTCGGCCTTCTCGCCGATGCCCGAGGCCTCCGCGCTCATCTTCGCCCGGATGGCGCTCGCCTCCGCCGCGCCCGTCAGCTCCAGGGCCTTCGCGTCGGCCTCGCGCACCCGCGCCGCCGCCAGGCCCGCCGCCGAGGCCTCGGCCTGCGTCCCCTCGGCCAGCCGCACCTTCGCGCGCGACTGCTTGTCCGCCACCTCGAGGTCGGCGTCGGCCAGCACCAGCCGCTGCCGCGCCTGCGCCTTGGCGACCTCCTCGGCCGCCTCCGCCGCCTTCACCTGCCGCGTGGTCATCTGCGCGGCCTCGCCCTCCGCCGCGATCTTCAGGGCGTCGCGGTGCCGGCTGGCCTCGGCGATGGCGCGCACGTCCTTGATGCGCTCCTCCTCCTCCGCGACGGTCTTGTCGACCGCGATGCGCCCGCGCACCACCTCGGCGATCTCCCGCTTCTGCCGCTCGATCTCGGCCTGCCGGGTGATCTGCTGCGCGACCACGTCGGCCTCCCGGGTGGTGACCTCCATCTGCCGCGCGCGCTCGACCCGCTCGACCTCGACGGCGATCTCGCGCTCCTTGTTCTTCATCGCGACGAGCACCGCGCGCTCGCGCGCCTGCTGCGCCACGAGGGTCTCCTCGGAGTTCTTCTCGTGGGCGAGCAGCGTGCGCTTGGCCTCCTCGTTGGCGATGCGCTGGGCCTCGTTCTGCTCGCGCGACTGCGAGATGGAGACCTCCTTGTTCTTCCGCGCCTCGGCCTCCGAGCGCTTCTGCTCGAAGCGGAAGATGGCCTCGTCCCCGGCGAGGTTCTGCGACCCGGTCTCCATGCGCTCCTTCTGCCGGAGCTCGTTGGTCTTGAGGTTCTGGGTCACCGTGAGGTCGGTGATCTTCCGGATGCCCTCCGCGTCCATGATGTTGTTCTGGTCGAGCGACTCGATCGGCGTCTGCTCCAGGTAGTCGATGGCGCAGTCGTCCATCACGAACCCGTTCAGGTCCTTGCCGATGACCTCGATGATCGCGTCCTTGAAGTGGTCGCGCTCCTTGTAGAGGTCCTCGAAGTTCATCCGCTTGCCGACGGTCTTGAGCGCCTCGGCGAACTTCGCCTCGAAGAGGCCCTCGACGGTGCCCTGGTCGCTCGCGCGCACGCACCCGATGGCCTGCGCGACCTTCAGCACGTCCTCGTGGGTCTTGTTCACCCGCACGAAGAACGTGACCTTGATGTCCCCGCGGATGTTGTCTTTACAGATCAACCCCTCTTTCCCGCGCCGGTCGATCTCGATGGTCTTCACCGAGATGTCCATCACCTCCGCGCGGTGGATGATCGGGTAGACGATGGCCCCGGTGAACGTCACCAGGGGGTCGCTCTTCAGCGTGTTGACGATGAGGGCCTTGCCCTGATCGACCTGCCGATAGAACCTCGCCAGCAGCGCGAAGACGCCGAGCGCCAGCAGCACCAGCGCGACCACCGCAACCAGGATGGGGATCAACTGCTCCATCAATCACTCCTCTGTCATGTCGGGCCTCACGGGCCCGCGACCCACCGACGCCGCGCTACCGTATCACCCGCTTCGCCGCGTCGTCGCCCGACTTCGTCGGTCGCTCTTCCGCCGCATCGCCGCGCCCCTCGGAGCCCTCCACGCGCAGCGCCGTGAAGCGGTCGAGGGGCTCCACCAGCACGTACCCCTTGTCCGCATCCCACGAGGTCACGATCACCCGGTCGCCCCGCTTCAGCGCCGCGCCGCCCTCGTGGCGCGCGTCGATGAGCAGCCCGGCGCCCCCGTCGCCCACCAGCACCTGCCCGAAGCCCGCGTCGAGCCGACCCGTGGAGACCTCCGCGACCTTGCCCACGAGGTGCTCACGCCGCGAGGCCTTGTTGGCCACGAAGAGCGGCGCGATGGGCCGCGCCGACACGCTCGCGAGCTTCAGCGACGCCGCCAGCGCCACCGCGAAGAGCAGCCCCCGGAACACCGCCGACGGCATCACGTGGGACGCCGCCTCTGCCAGCGAGACGGTGCCCAGCACGCTGATGAGCCAGCCCCAGATCACCAGCAGGCTCACGCTCACCGTCACGGGCAGCCGGCGCAGCCCGAGCGCGCCGAGGGCGCTCAACACCCCGCCGTCCGCGTCCCCGCCGTCCGCGTCCCCGCCGTCCGCGTCCCCGCCGTCCGCGTCCCCGCCATGACCGCCGTGCGCCTCGCCACCCCCTCCGCCGTGGAGCGCACCCTCCGCGGCGTCGGCGCCGCCGTGCTCGGCCCCGCCCAGCACGTCGAGGTCGACCGCGCCCGCCATCATCGAGAGCCAGTACAGCAGCACGACCCCCAGCAGCACCGTGTACACGGCCCCCGGGAAGGTCACGACCGCGTCGAGCAGGAGCAGCACGGCCGCGACGATAGCACCGACAGGCGCGCACCCCGGACGGGCGAGACAGCACCCTCCCTGGAGCGACATTTTACCGCATGGTGCGGAAGGTTGGCGCAGTCCAGCCCGACATTGGCCCGCAGTTGTGACCGTGGATCGTGTTGTGCACACGCCCGGCCCGATGAGCCATCCCCCCACCGCGGTCGCGACGAAGTCCAACCCGGGCGCGCGTGAGGGAGGAGTGGTGGAGGCGCTTCGGTCGGGGTGGCGCGCGATGGCGGTGGACTGGGCGCGAACCTGGGGCGACGTCGCCCGCTCACCGCACCTCGTGTCCGACCTCGTGGCGGGCCTCACGGTGGCCGCGGTGGCGCTGCCCCTCAACGTCGCGCTCGCCGTCGCGAGCGGGCTCCCGCCGGTGGCCGGCCTCATCGCGGGCGCCGTCGGCGGCAGCATCGCGGCGGCCTTCGGCGGGGCGCGGCTGCAGGTCACCGGGCCCGCGGCGGCGCTCAACGTGATGGTGCTCGGCCTCGCCCACACGTACGGCGCCACGGGCGTGGCGGCGGCGGCGATCATCATCGGCGTCCTCCAGCTGATTCTGGCGTTCTCGCTCGCCGGCCGGCTGGGTCGGCGGGTGCCCGAGTCGGTGCTCGCGGGCTTCACCACGGGCGTCGGTCTCAAGCTGCTCGACAGCCAGATTCCCGAGGTGCTCGGCTTCGACTACCGGGTCTTCGAGCTCGCGCAGATGATGCACCGCCCCGCGTGGCTGCATCACGTCTCGTGGATCGCCGTGGTGAGCGGCCTCTTCGTGGCCTTCCTGGTGAGCTCCACGCGGCAGATGAAGCGTTTCCCCGCGGCCATCGTGGGCATCGGGCTCGTCACCGCCGTCTCCATCTACCTCCATTGGAACCTCGAGCGCGTCGGCGCAGTTTCTGCGTCCATTCCCCGGCCGACCTTCCCGGCCATCCCCGACGAGCGCTGGATCGACCTCGTCACCGCCACCCTCCCGCTGGCGCTGCTCGCCGCGGTGGAGTCCCTGCTCTCGGCCCGCGCGCTCGACCGGATGACCCCCGACGCCCCGCCGCACAACCCCGACCTCGAGCTCTTCGGTCAGGGCCTCGCCAACCTGGGCGTCGGGTTCCTCCAGGGGATGCCCGTCACCGGGGTGATCGTGCGCTCGGGCGTCAACGTGCAGAGCGGCGGGCGCACCCGCGTGGCGGCGCTGGTGCACGGCATCCTGCTCGCGGCGGCGGTGCTCTTTCTCGGGCGCACCATCGCGCAGGTGCCCCTGGCGGCCCTGGGCGGGCTGCTGTGCGTGGTGGGCTTCCGGCTCATCGAGGTGAAGACCCTCATCGCGCTGGCGCGCAACGAGCGCATCGAGGCCGCGGCCTTCGTGGTGACCGCCGCGGGCACGGTCACGGGCCACCTGGTGACGGGCCTCGTGGGCGGCCTGGTGCTCCACGCCGTGCACGCCTGGCTGCACCGCCACGAGCGCGCCGACCGGGCGCAGCTGAGCAGCCGGCGCGAGCGGGGCATCCGCGCGGTGCTGGGCCGGGACGAGGCGAAGGCCCGCCGCCCGTCGGGCGCGCTCGAGGCCCCGGGGCACCAGAAGTGGCTCGCCCAGATCAAGGACCGGGCGATGGTGTCCGCGTCGTCCTTCGTGCACCGGCAGGCCTCGGTGATCGGGCGCGTGGTGATGGGCGACAACGTGCACATCGCGGCGGGCAGCTCGGTGCGGGCCGACGAGGGCTCGCCCTTCTTCATCGGGAGCAACACCAACCTGCAAGACGGCGTGGTGGTGCACGCGCTGAAGAACAAGTGGGTGAGCGTCGCAGGCGAGGACTGGGCCGTGTACGTGGGGCGCAACGTCTCCCTCGCGCACAACGCGCTGGTGCACGGGCCCTGCTACATCGGCGACGACACCTTCGTGGGCTTCAAGGCCGTGGTGCACGACGCCGTGGTGGGCTCCCACTGCTACATCGGCATCGGCGCCGTGGTGGTGGGCGTGGAGGTCCCCGACGGGCGCCTGGTGCCGCACGGGGCCATCGTCGACACCGCCGACGCGGTCGCGCGCCTGACGCTGGTGGGCGAGGTGCACCGGGAGTTCAACGAGGACGTCGTGGAGGTCAACCGCGGCCTCGTGGCGGCCTACCGCGAGCTGGAGGCCGAGGTCGACCCCGGCCGTCCGCGGGCGGCCGAGGCCGAGCGCCGCGGCCCGGAGTGGGATCAGCGCTGGCAGTCCCGCCGCGACCCCAACCGCTTCTAGAACCAGATTCCCGAACGAACAGAAAGCGACGTCGATGATCGGTCTCGGAATGGTCCTTGGCTTCTGTCTCTACGGATTGATGGTGCTGTCGCGGTGCTACTTCCGGGTCGGCGAGGGGCACCTCGCGGCGCTCACCACCTTCGGGGCCGTCGAGCGGGCAGGCGACCGGGGCCTGCGCACCTACGGCCCGGGCCTGCACCGAAAGCGCCCGTGGCAGAAGGTGGTGATGGTCCCGACGATGGAGCAGTCCGTCGACCTCTCCGGGGAGAAGGGCGGCCAGATGGCGATGGCCGAGGACGGCACCGTGCTGCGCTTCGACTCCATCCTGCGCTACCAGCCCATCGAGGCGCGGCTGGAGGAATTCCTCTTCGGGCTGCGCGCGCCCATCGAGCACATCACCGGGCTCTTCACCTGCCTGCTGCGCAACGAGATCGCCAACTTCCGCGCCGAGGGCAGCCTCCGCAGCGACCTCGCCCGCGCCGACCTCAGCGCCGGCGGCGGTGCCTACGCCCTCATCCGCCGCGAGCGCGTGGCCCTCAACCGCCGCATCGCGGAGTTCTGCCGCACGCAGATCGGCGACCGCTACGGCGTGCACTTCAACGCCGTCGACCTCACGGACATCCTGCCCCCCGACGAGCTCGCCGAGGCGCTCAACGGGATGATCCAGGCGCAGACCGAGGCCGAGGGGCTGTACTTCCGCGCGCAGGCCGACTGCGAGCAGCGGGCGCTCGCCTCCGAGCAGGGCATCGCCATCGCCAAGGCCCGGGCGCAGGCCGTCGAGACGGAGGTGCGCACCCTCGGCGCCGCCCTCGCCACGCTCCACGCCCAGGGGACCCTCCGGGACTACACCGACCGCCGCCGCGCCGAGGTGCTCTCCGAGTCCCGCGCCGTCTTCGTGAAGGACCACTCATGAACAGCTCCGACGTCCTGCGCCTGGTGATCGGCGCCCTCGCGGGCATCGCCATCGTCCCGCTGCTCATCTCCGCCGCCCGCGCCATGACCGTGGAGGTCGACGACGAGGAGGCCGTGCTGCGCACCAGCTTCGGCCGCCTGGTGCAGACGATGCGCGCGCCCGGGCTGCACTGGCTCCCGGCGCGGCTGCTCCCCTGGGTGGCGCTGCGCACGGTCTCGCTCCGTCGCGACTTCCGGCTCTTCGACGACGTGCACGTCAACGACGCGCGCGGCACCACGCTGATGGTCGACCTCTGGCTGGAGTTCCGCATCGAAGACCCGGCCAAGGCCCTCTTCGGGGTCGCGGACTGGGACCGGGCGCTGCAGAACCTCGTCGCCCACGCGGCCACGTCCATCCTGGGCAACCGGGAGTTCTCGGAGATCCTGAGCGACCGCACCGAGCTCGGCGAGCGGCTCCAGCAGGACATCTCCGACGAGACCGCGCGCTGGGGGCTCAAGATCGAGCGGGTGTTCATCCGCAACGTGAAGCTGCTGCCCGAGGTGTCGCGGCAGATCTTCGGCACCATCGCCGCGCGCCTGGAGCGCGCCAAGGCCGCCCTCGACGAGAACGGCCGCCTGGCCGCCGCGCAGCTCGAGGCCGACACGGGGGTGCGGGTCGCGGCGCTCGTGGCCGAGGCGAAGGCGCAGTACCCGCTGGCGGTGGGCCGGGCGCTCGCGGCGCTGCGCGACCAGCCCGAGGTGCTCGCGGCCTACCAGGAGCTGTACGCCCTGTCGCTGATCCGCCCGCACCGCACCGTGGCCTTCCGGGGCTTCGAGGGCGAGGCGATGCGCGCCGTCGACGCGGCGATGCTCTCCCCGTCCGGCGGCGAGGCGAGCGGCATCGCGCCGCTCCACGGCTTCGGCGAGCGGGCGATCCCGACCCGCTAGGGCGACGCCGCGGTGCCCCTCTCCGGGCGGGGCGAGCGACCGGTCGCCGTTCTTCCCGTCGAGGTCTATGGGGCGTCGCGCCGGCCGAGCCAGGCGTAGAGCGTCGGGAGCACGAGCAGGGTGAGCAGGGTCGAGGTGATGAGCCCGCCGATGACCACGGTGGCGAGCGGGCGCTGCACCTCGCTGCCGGCCCCGGTGGTGAGCGCCATCGGGACGAAGCCCAGCGAGGCCACGAGGGCGGTGGTGAGCACCGGGCGCAGCCGGCGCAGGGCGCCCTCCTGCGCGGCCTCGGCGGGCGATCGGCCCTCGGCGCGGAGCTGGCGCACCTGGGTCATGAGCACCAGGCCGTTGAGCACCGCGACCCCGAAGAGCGCGATGAACCCGACCGCCGCGGAGAGGCTCAAGGGGAGCCCGCGGGCCCAGAGCGCGAGCACGCCGCCGGTCGCGGCGAAGGGGACGTTGGCGAAGATGAGCAGCGCGGCGCTCGCCGAGCGCAGCGACGCGAAGAGCAGCGCCAGGATGAGCGCGAGGGCGACGGGCACCACCACGGCGAGACGGAGCCGCGCGCGCTCCAGGTTCTCGAACTGGCCGCCCCACTCGAGGCGGTAGCCGGGCGGGAGGCGCACCGAGCGGGCCACGGCGCGCTGGGCCTCCGCCGCGAAGCCGCCGAGGTCGCGGCCGCGCACGTTGGTCTGCACCACGAGGCGGCGGGAGAGGGACTCGCGGTTGATCACCACGGGCTCGTCGATGACCTCCAGCGTGGCCACGTCGCACAGCGGCACCGTGGCGTCGCCCGCGATGTGCACCGGGAGCCGGCGCAGGGCGTCGAGGTCGTCGCGCAGCCCGGCCGGGAGCCGCACGCGCAGGGGGTAGCGCTGCCGGCCCTCCAGCACGCTCCCGACGGTGCGCCCGCCGATGGCCTCGACCATCATCAGGGCCTCGTGGCCGTCGGCGCCGAGGCGCGCGGCGGCGTGGCGGTCGATGGTGGCGCGCAGCACCGGCATGCCCTCCACCCGGTCGGCGCGGAGGTCCGTCGCGCCGCGGACGGTGCGCAGCACCCGCGCGATCTCGGCCCCGAGGCGGGCCAGCGTCGGGAGGTCCTCGCCGTAGACCTTCACCGCGACGTCGGCGCGCACGCCGCTCAGCAGCTCGTTCATGCGCATCTGGATGGGCTGCGTGAAGCCGAAGCCCACGCCCGGCACCGCGGCGACGAGGGCCGCGCGCATCCGGGCGATGAGGGCGTCGCGCTCGGCTGCCGGGAGGGTCTGCGACGCGGGGCGCAGCATCACCAGCACGTCGCTCTGCTCGACGCCCATCGGGTCGTTGGCGATCTCCGGGCGGCCGGTCTTGCTCACCACGGTGGTCACCCCCGGGAAGCGCAGGAGCACCCGCTCGATGAGGGTCGACTGGCGCACGGACTCGTCGAGGCTGGTCGAGGGCTGCCGCACCGTCTCGACGATGATCGCCCCCTCGTTGAGCTGCGGAACGAACTCCGACCCGAGCCCGCGGCCGAGCGCCACGCTGGCGCCGAGGCCCAGGAGCGCGAGACCCAGGGTCACCGCGGGGCGGCGGAGGGTGGCGCGCAGGAGCGGCTCGTACACCCGCCGCGCGGCCGTCACGATGGGCGACGGCAGGTCCCGGGCGTCGGCGCTCAGCAGCAGCGAGGCGAGGGCGGGGACGAAGGTGAGCGACAGGACGAAGGCCCCCGCGAGCGCGAAGAGCACCGTCAGGGCCATGGGCTGGAAGGTCTTGCCCTCGACCCCCTGGAGCGTGAGCACCGGGAGGTACACCAGCGCGATGATCACCTCGCCGAAGGCCGTCGCGCCGCGCACCTCCATCGCCGACCGCAGCACCACCGCGTCGCGCTCGTCGCGGGTGAGCGGGCGCCCGAGCTCCGCGCGCTCGGCCGCGAGGTGGTGCACGGCGTTCTCCAGCAGGATGATGGCGCCGTCGACCACCAGGCCGAAGTCGATCGCCCCGAGGCTCATCAGGTTGCCGCTGATGCCCAGGGCCCGCATGCCGATGAACGCGGCCAGCATGCAGAGCGGGATCATCGCCGCCGCCACGAGGCCCGCGCGCAGGTTGCGGAGCATCAGGAAGAGCACCACCGCGACGAGCAGGCCGCCCTCCGCGAGGCTGTGGGAGACCGTGCGCAGGGTGCGGTCGACCAGGGTGGTGCGGTCGTAGAAGGCGTCGATGCGCACGCCCGGCGGGAGCGTCGGGTTGATGCGCCGCACGGCGTCGGCGACCGCGCGCGAGACGACCCGCGAGTTGTCGCCGAGGAGCATGAGGGTCATGCCGACCACCACCTCGCCGCGCCCGTCGCGGGTGGCGGCGCCCTGGCGGAGCATCGGCGCGAAGCGGGTGGTGGCCACGTCGCGCACGTAGATCGGGGCGCCGTCGCGGTGCGAGACGGCGATGTCGGCGAGGTCGTCGAGGGAGCGCACGAGCCCGTCGCCGCGCACGAGCAGCCCCTCGGGGCCGCGGCGGATGGCGCCGCCGCCCACCGCGACGTGGTTGCGCTCGAGGGCGGTGATGATCTCGTCGAGCGCCACGTGGCGCACGGCCATGCGCTGCGGGTCGACGGTGACCTCGTAGGTGCGGAGCTCGCCGCCGAAGGTGTTCACGTCGATGACGCCGGGCACCATGCGGAGGCGCGGCGCGATCTGCCAGTCGAGGATCGAGCGCAGCGCCATCGGGCCGAGGCCGTCGCCGCGCACCTCGAACTGGTAGATCTCCCCGAGGCCGGTGGCGAGCGGGCCCATCTCGGGCACGCCGACCGCGGGCGGCACCTCCGCCCGGATGCGCGGCATGCGCTCGTTGACGCGGTTGCGGGCCACCTGCGGGTCGACGTCGTCGTCGAAGACCACGGTCACCGCCGACACGCCGTAGCGCGAGAGGGAGCGCAGCTCGAGCACCCCGGGGATGCCCCCGAGGGCCATCTCGACGGGCGCGCTCACGAGGCGCTCGACGTCCAGCGCCCCGAGCGAGGGCGCCGAGGTGAGCACCTGCACCTGCACGTTGGTGAGGTCGGGCACGGCGTCGATGGGCAGCGCCGCGAAGGCCCGCACGCCCAGCACCACCAGCAGCGCCACGCCCAGCAGCACCGCGAGGCGGTGCCGGATGCTCGCCGCGACGACCCACGCCAGCATCGGCGCTCAGTCCTCCTCGAGCTCGGCGCGCTCGAGCTCGCCGCGCAGGCTGAAGGCCCCGTGCACCACCACCACGTCGCCGGCCGCCACGCCCGCCGTCACCGGCACCTGGCCCGCCCGCGGAGCGCCCACGGACACCGGGCGCGGGGAGAAGCGCCGCTCGCCCACCTGCACGAACACCACCGGCGACGACTCGTGGGTCAGCACCGCGTCGGCGGGGATCCACAGGGCCGCGGGGCCCGCGCGCAGCGAGATCCACGCCGCGAGGCTCATGCCGGCGCGCAGCGTGGCGCCCACCCCCGCGAGCGGGGCGCGGCACTCCACCATGCGGGTCACCGGGTCGACCAGGTCGCCGACGAAACCGAGCGTCGCCGGGAGCGCCCGGTCGGGCTCCGCCGCGGTGCGCACCTCCACCGCCGCGCCCGCGAACACCGCCGCGATGTCGGCCTCGGGCACCCGAAGCACCGCCCACACCGCGCCGGGCTGCGCCACCGTCGCGACCTCCTCGGTGCCCGTCACCACCTGGCCCAGCGCGAGGGGGAAGGCCAGCACGCGCCCCGCGATGGGCGAGCGCACCACGCTCCGCGACTCCCCGTGCGTCGTGCGCGCCCGCAGCGAGCGGATGTCCGGCTCCGTCAGCCCGAGCACGTGCAGGTGCTCCTCGGCCTCGTGCAGCGTGGCGTTCGCGGCGTCGGCGTCGGCCTCCATGCGCCGCAGGTCCATCACCGCGCCCACGCGCTCGCCCACCAGGGCGCGCTGCCGCGCGAGCGCGTCGGTCGCCAGCCGCGCCCGCGCCACCGCCGTCAGGTACTCCGTCGACACCTGGTGCAGCTCCACGGTGTCGATCTCCGCCAGCGGCGACCCCGCCCGCACGACGTCACCGAGGCTCGCGCGCAGCGCCAGCACGCGCCCGCTGAAGCGCGCCCCCACCCGCGCCACCCGCTGCGGGTCGGCCATCAGGGTGCCGATGACCGGCAGCCGCGCCGCCAGCGCCGAGGGCGCGAGCGTCACCGTGCGCACCTCCGCGTTGGCCATGCCCGCCGCCGTGAGCTCGACCACCGGCGCCGCGGGGCGCGCGGGCTCCGCCGTGCGCTCGGGCGCGGGCGCGGGGTCGCGACACGCGGTCGCGGCGATCACGATGGCCACGAGCGATCCCTGCGCGCGCATCCTCAGGGCCCTACCCCCGCCGCCACGTCCAGCGCGACGCGCGCCCGCACCCACGCGAGCAGGGCGTCGACCCGCGCCGCGCGCGCGTCCATCGCGACCCGGCGCGCCGCGAGCGCCGCGGCGAGCTCGGCCTGCCCCAGCTCGTAGGCCCGCGTCGACAGCCGCTCGGCCTCGTCGACGGAGCCCATCGCCGCCGCGAGCGCCGCGAAGGCCGCCGCCGCCCCGTCGGCGCGCCGCCACGCCGCCACCACCTCGCCGCGCGCCCGCGCCCGCACCGCCTCGCGCTGCGCCTCGCGGGTCGTGGCCACCGCGGCGCTCACCGCCCGCGCGGTCTGGTTGCGCTGGTAGAGCGGCAGCGGGAGCTCGACGCCCGCCTGCATGAAGACCTCGTTCTCCCGGACGCCCTGCAGCAGCAGCCGGGGCACCGGGGTGCCGGCGCGGCGCTGCACCTCCACGTCGGCCCGCGCGAGCGTCACCAGCGCGGCGCCCGCGAGCACGTCGCTGCGGCGCTCGGCGCGGGCGAGCAGCGCCTCCAGCCCCGCGGTCTCCCCCGGCGGGTTCAGTGCCCCGACGACCTCCGTGGGCGCCTGCGGGTCGAGGCCCAGCGCCGCCAGCAGCTCCGCCCGCAGCGCCTCGCGCTCGCCCCTCGCGCGGAGCCGCCGCGCCGCGGCCTCGGCGTACGTGGCGCTCGCCGTCGCCACGTCGCCGTCGCCGGTGGCGCCGGCCGCGCGCCGCAGCCCCGCCGCGCGCACCAGGGCCTCGTCGAGCGCCGCGCGCGCCTCCGCCAGCCGCAGCGCCTCGTCGGCCCCGAGCACCCGCGCGTAGAGGTCGAGGGCCGCGCCCACCGCCACCCGCACGCCGTCGCGCAGCTCCGCCTCCGCGGCCTCGGCGGCGGCCTCGGCGTGGCGGGTGCGGGCGCCCGCGGAGCCCGAGAGGTCGACGGGCCAGCTCAGGGCGAAGCTGAGGTCGGGGATGGCGCCGCGGTCGTTGGTGAAGCGCGGCCCGCTGCGGAGCTGAAGGCTCGGGTTCTCCCGCGCCGGGATCGAGGCGCCCTCGCGCAGGGCCCTCGCCTCGCCCGAGCGCGCGGCCGCGACCCGCACGGCCCACGAGCGCCGGCGCGCTTGCTCGATGACGGCGTCGCGGTCGAGCGCCCCGGCGACGGGCTGCGCCTGCGCCGTCGCGGCCGCCGAGAGCGCGAGCGCGGCGAGGGCTGCGCCGAGGCGCCGCGGGGGGTGAAACACGGCGCGACCCTACCGCCGCGCAAGACCGACGGTCAATCGGTGTCAAGGGCGTCCCAACGCCCCGGGGCTGGAGATCGGAGTACGACCGCGGCGTGGTCGGCGGACGCCTCCGGGGTGCGACCGCGGCGCTGTCAGCGATCGGAGACCGGTGCCGTAGAGGAGCTCAACACCGCGCGGTCCTGGGCGCCGCGGGCGTGCGTGAGGACACTCAAGCGACCTGCGTGGAAGCGAACGCCACGCCCGCGTAGATCTCGTCGACCATGAGGTCACCGCCCAGGTCGGGCAACGCCACCTTCGCTCCGGCTTCGGCGATGGTGAGCGTCCACGTCCCGTCGTCGTTGCGGCGGTAGTGCTCGAGGCGCGCCTCATCCTGGTTCGCCAGGAGGTAGTGCTGGAGCGACGGGAGCCGCCGGTACGCCCGGAACTTCTTCCCGCGGTCGTAGGACTCCGTCGAGTCCGAGAGCACTTCTACCAGCATCGTCGGGTTGGTGACGGCGTTGGCGTCCACCGCGGCGAGCTCCTGCGTGCCGCACACCACCGAGGCGTCGGGGTAGTAGCTGTCGCCCGACGCGGAGACGTGAATCTTCAGGTCGCTCGTGTGCACCCGGCAACGCCCGCCCCCTGCGCGCACGAGGTTGAAGAGGGTGCCGATGAGTCGAGCTGCGATCTCGGAATGCGCCGGCGTCCCCCCCGCCATCGCGTACGCGACGCCGTCGACGTACTGCATCTTCACGGGGCTCGCCGCTTCGAGTGCGAGGTACTCCGGGTAGGTCGTGACCAGCTTCTCGGCGGCGCTCATGGCGCTCACCGTACACCCGCCGACGCTCGCCTTCGATGCCTCACCCCGCCGCCCAGGTGAGCCCGCGAGGGGAACGGTATCCGCGCCGAGTGCGGGTCACACGGTACGGTCCCGAGATTCAGCCAGTCGAACAGGTCTTCGACGCCATCCGTGCGCTGACGCCGGTGGAGCGCTTGCGACTGGTCGAACGCGTGGTGCGCAGCGTCGCCGAGGAGGCCGCGCCGCCCGCGACCGAGGGCGACACCTGCGCCGACATCGTTGAAGGAGGCGGTCTGCTCGTCGCAACCGCTCACGCTCCCGCAAGCCCTGGTCGGCTGAAGTGCGGTGCGCGGTGCGCGGTGCGCGTGGCGGGCACGGCTGGAGTCCTGATGGTGGGCGGTCATGGTCGACCACGTCCTTCGTGCCGGCACCCGGCAGCGGACGCCCGGTGATGTTCTCGGTGATGCGCACCCGCAGCTCTCGCGGCGCTGAGAACCCGGCCGCGTCCCCTCACGCCCGCGGGTAGAGCGCCACCCGCCACGGGAGGTACGCGACCGGCTCGCCGTGGCCCTCCTCCGACGCCCACGTGGCCGCCCGCCGCGCGTCGTCGAGCCCGTCGATGAGTCCGTGCTGGTTCAGCGCGATCCCGAGCACCTCGCGCAGCACCGCCTCGCCGCCGCGGGACAAGGCGTCGGAGCGCCTGTCCGCCCAAGCCGGTCGCTCCCTTGCGACCCTTGCGACCCTTGCGGTTCTCCCCCCCCTGCGGAGCCCAAGGCATGGCCGTATGGCGCACCAGCGACGTCCGCGGCGTCGGGCTCGTCGTGCGCGACTCGCACCCCCGCGTGCAGGTTGAACCCACCCACCCACCCATGCCACGAGCCCACGCGACGACAGCCGCAGCGGCCCAGCGGCGTGCTTTTCCTCGTCGTCCTCGCGAGCGCCGCGAAGTCGTCGCGCACCAGACCATGGTCCACCCCATGGCGGAGGGGTGGCGGATCATCCCGGCGCAGCAAGGCCCCCGTCGGCGGCGAGGCCCGACGCCCGAACCCGCGGCCCCGCAGCAGGTTGCACCACCCCCGAAGCACGGCGCTTGCGCCAACCCGTACGCCCAACCCCAGGCCGCGGCGCGATAACCCGTCCCGAAGCGTCGATGACCCACGAGCACGACCACGACCACGACCACGAGCACGACCACGGCCACGAGCACCCGGGCCATCACCACGGCGTCGCGGTCGCGGCCCTCGCGCCGGGATCGGCCTTCGCCGTGGGCGTCGTGCTCAACGTGGCCTTCGTGGTGGTCGAGTCGGTGTTCGGCGTGCTCGCCCACTCGATGGCCCTGCTCGCCGACGCCGCGCACAACCTCGGCGACGTGCTCGGGCTGCTGCTCGCCTGGGGCGCCGCGGTGCTCGCCCGCCGCCCGCCGTCGCCCCGGCGCACCTACGGCCTGCGGCGCAGCACCATCCTCGCGGCGCTGGCCAACGCGGTGCTGCTGCTCGTCGCCGTCGGGGTCGTCTGCCGCGAGGCGGTGCTGCGCCTGGGCGCGCCGAGGCCGGTGCCCGGGGTCACGGTGATCGCCGTCGCGGCCGTCGGGGTGCTGGTGAACGGCGCGTCGGCGATGATGTTCCACCGGTCGCGGAAGACCGACGCCAACGCGCGCGGGGCCTTCCTGCACCTGGTGAGCGACGCGCTGGTCTCCCTCGGTGTGGTCGTGGCGGGCCTCGTCATGTGGCGCACCCACTGGTGGTGGCTCGACCCTGCGATGAGCCTCGCGGTCTCGCTGGTCATCGTCGGCGGCGCCTGGTCGCTCTTGAAGGAGGCCCTCGACCTCAGCCTCGACGCCGTGCCGCGCCACATCAAGATCGCGGCCGTGGAGGAGTACCTCCTCGGGCTCCCGGATGTGCGCGGCGTGCACGACCTCCACGTGTGGTCGCTCAGCACCACCGACGTCGCGATGACCGCGCACCTGGTCATGCCTGCGGGCGCCGCGACGCGGGCGATGCAGCGCGGCGTCGTCGACGCGATGCGCACGCGCTTCGGCATCGGGCACACGACCCTGCAGGTGGAGGACCTCGCCGCGGACGGTGAGTCCGACCCCGACTGTCAGCACGCGGACGGCTGTCGACCCACGTCGCCGTAGACGCGTCGCGCGCTTTGGGATGACCCTCCGGCGCGGATGTCCCACCGCCCATCGACCCGTCGCCGCAGCGCCCGCGGGCTGCTCGTGTTCCTTGCCGCGCTCGCCCCGGCGGCCTGCTCGTCGCCCGACGCCGCCCCCGCGGACGCCTCCGTCGCCCTCGACCTGGGGGTCGACGTGGGCGACCACCTCGTCGACGCGGCCGCGCCCGGGATGGACGCCGCGGACGACCGCGCGAGCGCTCCGGCGCTCGACGCCGGACCCGCCGCCGCGGTGGGCGACGGCGCCACGCCGATGACCTTCCGCGACGAGACCCTGGCCGAGTTTCGCATCGACCTCGCGCCCGCCGACCTCGCCGCGATGCTCACCGAGGGCAACGACTCGCGCGTGCCGATGACCCTCCGCTACCTGGGCGGCGCCTACCCCGGGACCATCCGGCAGCGCCTCGGCAACAACTCCCGCTGCGGCGCGCTGCGGCAGTTTCGCCTCGACTTCCCGATGCCCATCACCTTCCCCGACGGGTACCGCAGCGACCGCTTCGAGACCGACCGCGGGCGCTGCTACGTCCTCCACGAGTGGCTCTCCGCGGGCGTGATGCGCCGCGTGGCGGCGATGCACCCCGAGCTGCGCCTGCACGTGAAGTACACCAACGTCGTCGTGATCTACTTCAACGACGCGCTCTATCACGTCGAGACGCTCACCGAGGACGTCAACCGCGACCTCGGGCAGCGCCTCGAGGGCACGCGCAACGTCACCTTCTATGAGAACGGCTGCTACCTCGCGCCGACCACGGGCTTCATCGGCGAGTTCTGCCGCACCTTCGACCGCGCGCGCCTGTCGACCCTCCTGGACATCCCCGTGTACCTGCAGTGGGCGGCGACGGTGAAGGCCCTCGCGCCCGGCGACAACTACCCCGACTACCCCTACAACTGGGTGCTGATGCGCAACGACGACACCGGCGTCGCGCGCCCGCTCGGCGACGACTGGGACGAGGTGCCGGCCCTCGAGCCCGACGCGACCGCCGACCCCTTCGCGCCGACCCACCCGTCGGGCGACCTCCAGCGGCACTTCACCGCGCTGCTCGCCGAGCCCGACCTGCGCGTGCGCTACGTGGCCAACCTCCGCGACGCGCGCGCCGCGATGGACCCGGCGGTGACGCTCCCGCTGCTCGCGATGAAATACGCCCAGGTGCGGGACCTCCTCACGCGCGTTCCGGGCATCCCCCTCACGCTGGAGCAATACGACAACCTGTATTCCGTGAGCGGCGAGGTGCCGCGCTTCCTGCGCGACCGCTACGACTTCCTGGGCGCGCTGACCGGCGCCGGGGGCGACGCGGGCGCGCGCGGCGACCGGCCCTGAGCGGCGTCGCTCAGCCCTCGAAGGCGTAGCCCAGGAGCTGCTCCATCACCTGAGCCTCGCAGCCCGGGTCGGGGGAGACGAAGTGGTCCGTGCCCGCGCCGCCGCCGACGTCGAAGCAGTCGTTGGAGTTCACCTCGTTCTGGATGACGAGGTCCGCGAGGCGCCCGTGGCCGCGCCGTCGTCGCGGGTCGCGTCGGGGGGCGCCTCGCTGGAGGCGCAGCCGAGGGGCAGCGCCGCGAGGGCACCGGAGCCGACGAGTGATCACAGCAGGGTGCCCCGGAGGAGCATCTGCGCGACGTTGAAGTAGATGATGAGCCCGGCCACGTCGACGAGGGTGGCGACGAAGGGCGCGGAGGCGGTGGCCGGGTCGAAGCCGAAGCGCTTCACGATGAAGGGCAGCATCGAGCCGGCGATGGTGCCCCAGCTCACCACGCCGATGAGGCTGATGGAGACGGTGAGCCCGATGCGCAGCCACGAAGCGCCGTAGGACTGGAACAGCGACTGCCACACGGCGATGCGGACGAGGCCGATCACGGCGAGTCCGGCACCCAGGGTGAGCCCCGCGGCGACCTCGCGGCGGATGATGACCCACCAGTCGCGGCCCGAGATCTCGCCGAGGGCCATCGCGCGGATGATGAGCGTGGTGGCCTGCGAGCCGGAGTTGCCGCCGCTCGAGATGATCAGCGGGATGAAGAGCGTGAGCACCGCCGCGCGGGCGATCTCGTGCTCGTAGTGGGCCATGGCGCTGGCGGTGAGCAGCTCGCCGAGGAACAGCGCCGCGAGCCAGCCGCCGCGCTTCTTCACCATCGCGCCGTAGCGGGTCTCCATGTACGGCGTGTCGAGGGCCTCCATGCCGCCGAGCTTCTGGATGTCTTCGGTGGCCTCGTGCTGCACCACGTCGACCATGTCGTCGATGGTCACGATGCCCTTCATGCGACCGTCGGCGTCGACCACGGGCAGGGCGTTGAGGTCGTGCGCCGCGATGACCCGCGCGACGGCCTCCTGGTCCATGGTGTCGGGCACGGACACCACGGAGGTGTGCATCACCTCCGCGAGGGGCTTGTTGCCCGGGGCCATGAAGAGGTCGCGGAAGGTGACCACGCCGCGGATGCGCTGCTCGTGGTCGAGCACGTAGGCGTAGTAGATGGTCTCCAGCCGCTCGCGGGCCTGCCGCCGGAGGTACCGGATCGCCTCGTCGACGGTCATCTCCGGCCGCAGCCGGGCGAAGCGGGGGCTCATGAGCCCGCCCGCGGCGTCCTCGGCGTAGGCCATCAGGGCGGCCACCTCGCGGCGAGACACGTCATCGAGCTGCCCGAGGAAGCCCCCGCGCTCGGCCTCGGGTAGCTCTTGCACCAGGTCGGCCGCGTCGTCGGGGGCGAGCAGCCGGAGCCACAACCTCCGCTCGCCGATGGGCATCGACCGGAGCATGGCGGCCTGCTCGTGGGTCGAGAGCCCCAGGAAGAACTCGTCGGCTTCGGAGCGCTCCAGGTGCTGGAAGCCCTCCAGGCGCTCCGTGGCAGAGAGCACCGGCCAGGCGTCGCGAAGCTCCTCGCCGGTGAGTCCAGCGTCACTCATGTCGGCACCTCGGCGAAGCAGCTGATGGAGGTCTCTCTCGCGGCCGTCGAGGCCTATGACCGGGAACGCGAAGCCCTGTCAAGGACGACCGTGCGCAGGGGGCGGTTGGCCCCTGTGGGCGGCGCGCGGGGAGCACCGGTGGCGGGGCTGCGACGGGGCCGTTGCGTGACCCCCATCCGGTCCTGGCTCTACCCAAAACCCAGGGATGGCTGGCGTGGTCGCCCCGCCATCCCTGCGCATCCCCGACGCGAACACGGCGACGGAGAGGATCTGCCGCGCGAGCGTGACGAGGGGTCGGTTCATGCGGGAGGCGCGCGATACCCCTGGCGCAGCGCGGCGTCGCCCGTAGCCCAGCGTCGACGGCGGTCCGTGACGCGATCCGCGAACTCCCTGCGACGACGGATTCGCGCGTGCACGCCGCGGCTGCGTGGAGCTATCCTCCGCCGGCCGATGACCCCCCCAAAGCGCATCGATCCGCAGACCGCCCGGGTGCTCGGACAGGTCGCCGTGCAGGCGCTCTCGGGCATCCTCGGAGACCCGGGGCAGTGGTCGACGGCCAAGTCCGCCGCGCGCGCCGCGGTCACCCGCGACCCCATCGACTCGGTGCTCGCCACGGTCACCGGCGCGACGATGCTGTTCTACCTCGCCGAGCGGAAGGCGAACCCCAAGGTGAAGACCCCGGCCGACGCCCTGGTGTTCATCACCACCTGCCTCTCCGTGGGCTACTCCGACATCTTCGCGCGCACCGCCGCGGGCAAGGCCATCGCGTCGGCGGTCATGACCATCGGCCCCTCGATGACCACGCAGCTCTTCGCGCCCCCCGCGGCCGCGGCGGCCCCTGGCAGCGACCCTGCCCTCCAGGAGATCGCCGACCTCCAGCGGCAGATCCTTGCGCGGCTCGACGCGCTGGTCGCTGCCGCGCAGAAGCCGACCCCCGCTTGAGATCGTAGGGGGTCCGCCGCGTGCTGCTCCGAGGACGCCGTTCGCCCGATCAGACCGAGGTGCGCCGCGACCTCGCGCTGGTGCTTCGCCGCGCCGTGGTGGGCGGGTCCTTCGCCGCCGCCTCCGGGGCGCTCGCCTTCGCCGTGGGCGGCTGGGCCTGGGCCCTCGCCGGCATCCTGGCCATCCCCGCGGCCTTCACCCTGGCGTCCATCCGCCGGCCCTTCGTGGCGCCGTGCCCGGGCTGCGGCTCGCTCCTCGGGGCCGCGCTGGTGCAGCTCCCCGACGAGCCCGTGCTCGGCCCGCTCGTGCGCGACCTGCGCTGCGCCGCGTGCGGCATCTACGTCGACGCGTCGAGCGGCGTGGTGCGCGAGGTGCCCTTCCGCCGGACGCTGGAGTCCCCGGGCTTCGAGTGCGGCCTCGCGGCCGACGAGCTCGAGAGACTGGCCTGGGGCGACACCTGCGTGCGCTGCGGTCACCCGGCGACCCGCGCGCTGCGCCTGTCGGCCCGCGAGGCCGGGGTGCTGTCGGGCACCGAGGCGACCCTCGACGCGCCGGTCGACGGGGCGGGCCCCGGCTATTGCGCGGAGCACGGGGCGGGCGACGACCCCATCGCGCGGGGGCTGATGGTGGCCCGCACCCCCGGCCGGGTGACGGTGCAGATGTCCCTCTACGCGGCGTACCGGGCCTTCCTCGACGCCAACCGCGACCGGCTGGACGTCGCCGTCCGGAGCGGGGCCTTGCATGATCCGCCGCCAGTCGGAGATTGATCGGCCCGCGGTAGCGCGCTGATACTGTCGGTGGCGCCGGGTGACCCCAAGACCCCTGCGCGGGCCCATCGGAAGGATGTCGACGATGCGAAGTGGCAGAGCGGGACTCCGCGGCGCGATGCTGGTGATCTCCCTGGCGGCGTGCTCGGACTCGACCCGCGGCACGCAAGACGGCGGGGCGGCGGTCGACGCGCGGGTGCGCCCGATGGAAGACCCGCGGCGGTGGATCTCCTGCCAGCCAGGCCAGGAGCGCTGCTACCAGAACATCCACCAGCGCTGCAGCGCGGCGGGCGAGCTCACCCAGGTGATCGAAGACCCGTGCCTCGAGCGGGCCATGGTCTGCGACGACCGCCTGTGGTGCGTGGCCTGCCGTCCGGGCGAGCTTCGCTGCACCGAGAACTCCCTCGGGGTCGAGCGGTGCCGCGCCGACGGCTCGGGCTACGACCCGCTGCGCGACTGCGACACCAACCGCGGCGAGGCCTGCCGGCGGGGCCAGTGCGTGGTGCTCTGCACCGACGACTCGGTGGCCAACAGCAACATCGGCTGCGAGTACTACGGCGTCGACCTCGACAACATCGTGGAGACCGGCGGCCGCTCGGCGGCGTCGCAGCAGTACGCCATCGTGGTGTCCAACCCCGACCCGGTGCTCACGGTGCGCATCGAGGTGTCGCGCAACACGGCGCCGCAGGGGATGCCGCCGGTCATCGAGCGCATCGAGACCCGGGTGATCCCGCCGCGCGACCTCGAGGTGCTCGAGCTGCCCGCGCGCGAGGTCGACTGCTCCACGGTGGCGGGGCTCAACGACGGCACCGGCACGTGTCTCTCGTCGCGCGCCTACCGCGTGACGTCGAACTACCCGGTGATCGCGTACCAGTTCAACCCGCTGTCCAACGTCGGGGTGTTCTCCAACGATGCTTCGCTCCTGGTGCCCACCAACTCCCTGGGCGGCAACTACCGCTTCCTGGGATATCCGCAGCAGTGGTCGCGCACCACCAACCCCGACACCAACGGGGGCGAGGAGATCCGGTCGTTCATGACCATCGTGGGCACGCAGGCCAACACCCGCGTGCGGGTCACGCCCACCGCGGACATCATCCCGGGCGGGCCCTTCCGCGAGCGCCACCCCGCGGGCACGCCCTTCGACGTCGTGCTCGGCGCCTTCGACGTGCTCAACCTGGAGACCGGGGCCTTCCTCGCGGACTTCACCGGCAGCCTCATCGCGCCCGACCGCCCGGTGGCCGTGTTCTCGGGCACCGAGTGCACGGACGTCCCGTTCTGGCGCACCAGCGCCGAGCGCCAGCCCGCGTGCGACCACATCGAAGAGCAGCTCTTCCCCGCGGGCACCGCCGGGCAGAACTACGTCGCCTCGCGCACCCCGACCCGCACCCGCGCGGTCAACCTCGCCGGGGCCTCGGTGGCCGAGGTCAACGAGCCCGAGTGGTTCCGGGTGCTCAACGTCTCTTCGCGCATCGTGCACGTGACCACCACCCTCCCCGAGGACATCAGCATGCCCGCCGGGCCAAAGGTGGAGTTCGACCTGGAGGAGGGCGGCTACCGCGACATCCGCGCCCTCGCGGACTTCCAGATCCGCGGCGACGCGCCCATCTCCGTGGGCCAGCTCCAGGGCTCGCAGTCGACCACGGGCATCCCCTTCACGCTCCCCGGCGGCGACCCGGCGCTGATCATCGTCCCCCCGGTCGAGCAGTGGCGCACGGACTACGTCTTCCTCACGCCCGACAAGTACAGCTTCGACTTCGTGCAGATCGTGGCGCGCCCCGACGTGACGGTCTTCCTCGACGAGACCGACGTCAGCGACTTCTCCGACTGCACCCGCAGCCGCTCCGACGGCTGCGTCGAGACGCGCACCAACCAGTGCCCGCCGCCGGTGTACGTCACCTACCGCTGCCAGCTGTCGTTTCCGCGCATCAACAACAGCCGCATGCCGCCGGAGATCACCGCCGGGCGCCAGGGCGACGGCGTCCACGTCGTGCGCTCGGTCACGCCGCCCGACCGCCCCGCCGAGGGCGTGATGGTGCTGGTCTCGGGCTTCGACCGCTTCGTCTCCTACGCCTACGCCGGCGGCACCAACCTCGTCCCCGTCCGCTGACCCGCAGCGCCGATCGGGGGCTCACGACCCCTGCACCTCGACCGCACAGAACTCCTGCGCCACGGCACCAGCGACCTCGACGCCGCGCCTGATCCAGCGCCGCCCGGGCTCGCCCGACCTCGCCTCGCGCGATTGCGCCTCCGCGCGTGGGGCCAGATACTCCCCGCGTGGACCCCTCCAACCGCCGCCCGCGTTCGTTGGCCCTGTCCGTCGTCGCGCTCGTCGCAGGCTGCGCGGACGACCCTTTCCGCGCACCCCCGCCGGACGGCACCGCCGACGCGGGCGCCGACGTCCCGCGCATCATCCGCGCGGACGTCCCGGTGACGCCGCGCGACGTGCCCGCGGTGGACGCCCCGCGCAACACCAACCCCGTCGTCGTGGGGGTGGTGCCCGACCACGGCCCCTTCACCGGCGGCAACCGCGTGGTCGTGCGGGGATCAAACTTCACCCCGGAGTCCGCGGTCTCCTTCGGCGGGGCGCTGGTGCAGCCGCGCGACACCACCGCCAACGACCCCGGCCGGCTCACGGTGCTCCCCCCGGCAGGCCGCGCGGGCATGGTCGATGTCACCGTCGAGTCCGAAGGCCGCACCGCCACGCTCCCGCAGGGCTACCGCTACGACGCCATCCAGGTCGAGCCTGCCGACGGGTCGCCCGCGGGCAACACCCTCATCACCGTCCGCGGCCTCGGCACCCGCTTCACCGACGCGACGGCGGTCACCCTCGACAACCTGCCTTGCACGGGCGTTCGCGTCGGCGGCCCCGAGCTGCTCACCTGCCTCACGCCCGCGCACCCCGAGGCCCGCGTCGACGTCACCGTGGTCACCGGCGAGGAGCGCATCTCCGTCGCCGACGCCTTCACCTACACCGACAGCGCAGAGTCGGCCCGCGGCGGCCTCGGCGGCGGGCCCATCCTGGGCAACATCAACGTCACCGTGCTCGCGGGCAACACCGGCGACCCGATCCCCAACGCGCTGGTCTTCCTCGGCGACGACCCGCAGGTGGCCCCGCCGCGCTCGACCCGCACCAGCGACCGCGGCCGCGCCTCGGTCGGCTTCCCCGAGCTGCGCGGTCCGACCACGCTCACGGTCAGCGCGCGGTGCTTCAGCAGCCAGACGGTGCAGGTCTTCGACGCCCGCAACGTGTCGGTCTACCTCTACGCGCAGATGATCCCCGCGTGCGCCGCCGAGGGCATGCCGCCGGAGTCGACCCCCAGCCGCGGCACCTTCGGCACGCAGGTCTCGGGCGAGCTGGTGTGGGACGGCCCCAACGAGTTCGCGCCCAACCCCTGGCGCAACGTCCCCGAGCCGCGGGCTGGCGAGCGGCGCGTCGCGCGGGTGTACGCCACCACGTCGGACATCCTGTCGACCCCCAACCAGCCCGCCGCGGGCGGCCAGGTCGTCGAGGTGGTCAACCCCGGCTACGGCGGCCGCGGCTACCCCTTCAGCATCGCCACCCGCCCCGCGTCGCTGGCCATCTACGCCATCGCGGGCATCGAGAACAACCGCGACCCCTCGCGCTTCACGCCGTACATCATGGGCGTCGCGCGCGGCGTCCTCGGCTCGCCCCGCGCGATGATCACCAACGTGGTCGTCCCGATGAACATCCCGCTCGACCACCAGACCGACGTGCGCCTCGCCAACCTCCCGCCGGTGACCCGCGACGGCCCCAACCGCCTGCGCGTCGAGGGCTTCATCGACCTCGGCGGCGAAGGGGTCATCGCCCGCCCCGACGTGACCACCTACGGCCGCGACGTCGGCGACAACTTCAACCTCGTCGCCCTGCCGCCCTTCAGCGGCCCGCTGGCCGACGCGCGGCTCATCGTGCGGGCCAGCTACGGCGTCACCTCCGGCCGCCAGGCCGACGGCACCGAGTACATCTCTCCCCCGTCGAGCGCCGTGGTCATCGGCAGCATCACCACGCCCGACGACACCGTGCGCATCGACAACTGGGTGGGCATCCCCGAGTTCGAGGCGCCGGGTGAGGGCGGGCGGCTCCCCGCCGACCGCACCGTGCGCTTCGCCCAGCGCGGCAACGACCCGGACATGTTCAGCCTCTCCTTGAGCGCCGACGTCCTGTACTGGCAGACCTGGGCGCCCGGGGCCGCGCGGGCCTTCCGCTTCCCCGACCTGTCCGGCGTGATGGGCCTGCGCGACCTCCCGACGGGCGCGGCCTACTACATGTACCTCACGGGCTTCCGCCTCGCGGGCTTCGCCTTCAACGAGTTTCGCTACAACAACCTGTCGCAGCTCTACTGGTCGGCCTACGCCGCGCGCAACCTGACCTTCACCCGCTAGCGCTTCGGCTTCGCGGGCGCCTCGTCGTCCCCGGCCGCCGCCGCAAACTCCCCCCGCAGGCGCATCATCCGCGCCGCCTCGCCCGTCTCCCCGCGCATCTCCAGCGCCTTGGCGCGCGCCTCCACGAGCGGCGCGAGCAGCTGCTCGTCCATGCCGGGGTAGGCCTCGCGGCGGTGCTGCACCCGGGTCGTGTCGAGGCGTAGCACCGCCCACGCTGCCGCGCCCCGCTGGTGGATGCGCGCGGCCAGCGCGGGGTCGTGCCGCTGCCAGCTCCCGCCCATGCCGTAGCTCGCCTGCATCCGCTCCCACGCCTGTTTGATCTCGTCGGTGGGGGCGCTCCAGTGCACCCCGAGGGCGAGGAAGTGGTTGCGCCCTTCGATCTTGGCGAGCAGCCGGGTCATGGCCACCACGGGGTTCTCCGTGACCGCGGCGGCGGGCTGCGCCCAGTGCAGGATGCCGTAGAGGTCGAGCACCACCACGAGCCTGTGCATCGTGCCGCGGCCGATGTAGCCCTCGGCGAGCATCGCCTCGAAGCTGCGCGAGCCGTCGAGCACGTAGTCCACCGCGCGCTCTTCGGCCTCCGGGAGCGCGAGGCGCGCGAGGCGGCTGCGCCGCTCGTCGTCGACCGAGGGCGCGAGCCTGAGCTTCGCCAGGTGGAGCTGCGTGAAGGCCGCGTCGTCGAAGCCCCGCAGGCGGATGCGCACGCCCGCGACCACGAAGGCCGTCATCGGCGTGCGGAGCTTCTGCACCTGCCAGGGGAGCTTCTCGCGGTGCCAGGTGAAGGTCCCGTCGGACCAGTCGAAGGGGCGCAGGGCGCGGGCGCGCTCCGCCGGCGACAGGCACACCCCGCCGCGCTCGATGGGCAGCGCGACCTCCTCGGCGCGGTGCCGGAGCGTGAGGGTGCCCGACGCGCTGCGCAGGAAGGTGAACTGGTTGAGCAGCGTGGGGAGGCTCGGCTGCGCGAGGGCCTCGGCCTCCACCGGGTGCAGCAGGTGGAGGTTGCGGACGGCGTCGAGGCTGGCGAGGCCCCCGAAGGACCCGGAGGCGCCGACCTCCGCGAGGTGCCTGCCGGGCGGGGCGTACGAGGGGGGCTCGCTGATGCGTCGGCGGTCGGTGTGCTCGCCCTCCTCGGCCGGGGGCGACGTGCTTGGCGCATGCGGGGGCGGGTACGAGAGGTGGTCGGGCGGGGGCGACCGGTGCACGATGACGTCGCGCACGGCGCCCATCGGTCGTGGCCGCGCCGTGGGCCGGTGGCGCTCGACGAGGTGCACCTCCGCCGCGAGCGGGACCCCGACCGGCGGGGCGGGATGGGGCCGCGGCGGGGGCGCGCTCATCGGCGGCGGCGGGGCGGAGGTGCGCCGAGCGCGCTGCGGGGCCTTGCCGCGGAGGTTGGCGAGGGGGGTCTCGTCGAGGTCGTCGACGAGGTTCCAGGGCGTGGTCATCCCGGTGAGGCCGCCGGCGACGTGCGCCGCGCCCAGCGCCATCGCCCCGGCGGGGAACACCTCCGCGGCGACACCGCAGATGCCCCCGAGGGCGCCGGCGAGCGCGAGCTGGGCGGCGCGGCGACCGCTGCCGACGAAGCGACGTACCTCCCGCAGCGCGACGCCGGCCTCGCGCGCCGTGGCGGCGGCGACCTCCGTGATGAGGGGAAGGAGGGACTCGAAGCGCACGTTGGCGCCGTCGAGCCTCTGCACCGAGTGGCGCGCGAGCACCCGGACTTCGCTCGGCGAGACCTCCGCGAGCGCGAACTCCAGCTTGTGTGTGCCGAGGTGCAAGAGGGCGCAGAGCCCGGTGGCGTCGGGGTTGACGACCGCGGCGGTGACGCCGAGCGCGGTGGTGTCGCGCACGAGGCGCATCGTTTCGACGGTGGTGTCCTCCATCGCCTGGAGCAGCGCGCGCCGGGCGCGGTCGCCCCACACGGCGGGCACGGCGACGGTGGCGAGGATGTGGTCGTCGCCCATGGCGTGCTGGAGCCCGAGGAAGAGATCGCGCGCGGCGGCGACGCCGAGGCCCTGGCGGTCTTCGCCGGCGAGCGACCACTTCCAGCGCTGGGCCGCGGCGCGCTGGATGACGCTGGCGAGGTCGTGCACCGGCCGCAGTACGATCGACTGGTCGGGGCGCATCGCGGCGACCGCGAGGTTGTCGGTGTGGAGCTGGAGTCCGATGAGGTGCGGCATTGGCGGATCAGGGCCTTCGGAGGGGGGAGAGCATCCCCGGCGACGCGACCAGCGCAGCGGGGATTGAGAAGCCCGTGACCCCACATCACGGTGCGGCGCTCAGCCCACAGAGGAACGCAAGAACGCGCGCCACGCAAGTAGCGCACGTTCCATGGCTTCAATCGGGCTTGGAAGGGGTTTACGGGGCGAGAGAGGGGGGGGGACGGATCAGGCGGCGGGAGCGGCGGGGCCAGCGGGGGCGGCGGGGGCCTCGATGGGGGCGAAGAGGTTGGCGGGCTTGGCGCGCGCGGCGGTCTTGCTGCGGTAGATGTAGAGCGGGACGCAGATGATCAGCGACACCAGCGCGATGAACTGCGACGTGGAGAGGCCGCCCACGGTGCCGCGCTCGGCGTCGTCGCGGATGACCTCGAGGAGCCCGCGGCCGATGCCGTAGAGGATCCAGAAGGAGAAGAAGATCTGGCCCTCCCACTGGCGGCGGCGCCAGATGAACAGGAGGGTGGCGAAGATGCCGAGCCCGAGCAGGGACTCGTAGAGCTGCGTCGGGTGGACCGGCACCGAGTGCTCGGCGGTGGGGGCGATGTGGCAGAGCCCGTCGGCGGAGTTGAAGATGCCGTGGTAGGCGCGCTCGCAGACGTCGCGCGTGGCGCGGAACCCGAGGCGCACGTGCTGCTGCCAGGCCGGCGCGCCGTGCCCGTCGGTCCAGTGGGGGAAGGTGCCGAGAAACTTGAGCCACGCGGGCGCGCGGGCCGGGAGGGGCTCGCCGAAGTCGCAGCCGTACATGTAGCAGCCGAGGCGGGTGATCATGAGCCCGGAGCCGAGCGCGGGCACCGCGGCGTCGGCCCATCTCCAGAGCGAGAAGCCGTTGCGGTAGAGGTAGATGATGCTGCCGAGGAGGCCGCCGAGGAAGCCGCCGTACGCGACGAGCCCGCCGGAGCGCAGCTGCAGGATCTGGAGCGGCGAGGAGAACTCGTCGAGGTTGGTGAGGAAGTAGAGCACCCGCGCGCCGACGACGGCCATGAAGGCCGTGAAGACGTAGCAGTCGGCCATCTTCTCCCTGGGCAGGCCCTGGCGGTCGGTGAGGCCGAGGGCGACGTACCAGCCCACGACGAGGGAGAGCCCGAGCATCACGCCGTACGAGTAGATGGGCAGGGACTCCCACGCGCCCTTCCAGATGGGCCCGCGGGCGAAGCCCTTGAGCACCTGGAGGGCCTTGTCGCCGTTGGAGCCGTGGAGGCCGAGCGGCGCCGCGTACGCGAACACCCCGATGCCGATGGCGACGGAGAGCAGCGCGTTGGCGGGCGAGTCGGCGATGGGGCCCTGGTCGGCGGCCGCGTCCTTCGCGTCACCGTCCGCGGCCTTCTTCGGAGGCTTCGCGCCGCTGCGGTTGACGTTGACGACGATGGAATAGAGGCCCCAGAGGATGAGGGCGGGGACGATGAACTTGAACGCCCACCCCGGGACCGTGATCATGACCGGATGCATGGGGACGGGGTGTAGAAGGGCCTCCCCACGGGGTCAAGCACCCACGCCCGATGCCCCGCCAGGAGCGGGGGGGGTGGGCGTCAGAGCGAGCGGACGAAGGACAGCAGGGCGGGGCTGGTCCAGTCGAGGGTGCGGTCGAAGCGCGCGCGGATGATCCCGCGGCGGTCGATGATCCACGTCTCGGGGAAGAGCTTCGTGCCGAAGCGCCGCTCGACCACGCTGCGGTCGGGGTCGAACAGGATGGGCGCGCGCATCGAGCGGGGCACCAGCGGGGCGATGGACTCCCAGTCGGGGTCGACGGTGACGAGCACCAGGGCGAGCTCGGGCGCGCCCTGCACCAGCTCGTCGAAGGCGGGCAGCGACTCGGCCATCTCCTCGATGCACGGCGGGCACTCGCGCGACCAGAAGTGCAGCACCACGGTGCGCCCGCGCAGAGAGCTCAAGCGGAATGGGCGGCCCTCGCGGTCGCGCAGGGTGAAGTCCGGGGCGAGGCGGTCGTCGCCGGCGTAGTCGGGGCGCAGCGTGGTGATGAGCGCGGTGGCGCGGCGGCGCTCGCCGTCGAGGGCCGCGGCGCCGAACGCGACGCCCGCCGCGAGGGCGGCCACGATGAAGGTGCCCGTGACGCTGGTGACGAGGGTGCTGCGAGGGGCGCGAACGGCGGTCATGGAGCCTCCGGGGTGGCGCGGCGGAGTCGCGCGAGGAGGGCGTCCGCGGTGAGCCGGTACTTGAAGGCCGTGCGCCCGTCGACGGCGATGACCGGGACGTCGTCGGTGTACCTGGCCCGCAGCGCGGGGTCGCCGTCGACGTCGACCACCGCGAGGTCGAAGGGATGCTCGGCGTGCACGGCGTCGATCACCGCCTTCGCGTCATCGCAGAGGTGGCAACCGCGCCGGGTGTAGAGCGTGACCGTGGGCATCGTCGAGGGCTTCGCCGGGGCGGTAGCACCGCCGCCCGCGCGGGGTCAACCCGCCACCGCGCGCCGGGCCGACGGCCAGGACCTTAATCTCCGTCGCCCCGCTCGCGCCTGGCGGACACGTCGCAGCGCTCGTTCGAAAGGTCGATCCAGGGCTGCTCGAGCACCGGGTTCGTCGGCGCTCGCATCGTCTCGTCGACAGACCTCGACGGGGAGCTCACAGCGGCACGCAGGCGCCCTGGGCGGCCGAGATGCGGTAGCAGCCGTACCCCGCGCGGCACTGCGACGAGGCCGTGCAGCCGAGGAAGAGGGTCGCGAACGCGAGGAGCTGAAGCCGGGATTGCATGGTGGGGGGGTAAGGTCTCCGATCGTGATCGTGGAGGGTCGCCCCGAAGACCACCATCACGGCAACGCCCCAATCAGCCCGTGGGGCTCCGGCGTCGCGGGTCGACGGTCCGCTCAGGTGAGGCCGGTGACCGAGCGCGCGTGCGGGTATGGAGGCACCAGCGTCTCGCCGCGCTCCAGCGGGGCGATGCGCACGGTCGTCGTGCCGAGCACGAAGGTCATCAGCCCCCGGTCGTCGGTGTCGACCTGCTCCAGGAACTTGAACGACGGCTGTCGGTCGAAGCGCGCCAGGAGCTTTCCCCCGCGGACGTGCGCGTACACCACCCCGTCGGGGTCGACCTGCACCGTGCTCAGGTCGAGCGGCTCGGTGCAGTCATCGGAGAGCTCGACCTCGATGCTCAGCGCGGGATCGGTCTCCAGCCGCACGGCGCGCACGACGAGGGGGGTATGGTCGACCGTGACGTAGCACCAGTCGAGCGCGTTGCGCATGACGTAGCGGCCCTGCTCGTCGATGTCGATCCAGTGCGCGAGGGCGCGCGCGAGGCCGGGGTGCAGCACCCGCTCGCCCTCGTGCCAGATGTGCCCGTCGCGGTCGACGCGGATCCGGCTCTCGCGGCTCAACTTGAAGGGCACGGCTTCGTCGCTCATGGCGTCTCCCTCGGTCGTTCGGTCACCACCTCGAAGATCTCCTCGTCGCGCAGCCCGAGCACCGCGCGGCCCTCGGCCCCCAGCCGGGCCCAGGGCACGTCGCGAAACCTCGCGAGGAACCCGCTCGTCAGCCGTAGCACCACCGCGCGCCCGCTGCGTCGGTCGCGCACCTGCGTGCGCGTCGCCCCGTCGGTGGCGTCGACCCGCCGGAGGTTGAGCCGCCCGACGCTCGCCCCCGTGGCCGCCGCCACCCCGTCGGCGATGCAGCTGTACTGCACCTCCGCGGGGGAGGTGTGCTCGACCTCCACGTCGAAGGTCCCGCGCGCGAGCGACAGCTCCGTCAGCGCCCGCTCGCCCATGCGGTAGCCGGCCACCACGAAGGGCCCCGCGCCGCCGTGCACCGCCGTCACCCGCGCGACCGCCACCTCGTGGGGCCCCGGCACGGTCGTCGCCATCGGGGCGCCCGTCGCGCAGCCCGAGAGCAGCACCCAGCCCAGCGCCAACCTCACCGTAGCCATGCGCCCAACGCCTCCATCGCGCGATCGATCTCCTCGGTCGTTGTGTAGGGCGCCGGGCCCAGCCGCAACAGATCTCCCCGGGAGTCCGTGTGGATTCCCTGCGCCGCGAGGGCCGCGGCGGCCGCCCCGGCGTCGGGCACCCGGACCGACACGAAGGCCCCGCGCCGCGCCTCGACCCGCGGCGTCGCCACGTCGAGGCCGAGCCGGTCCGCCCAGGCGAAGATCTGCCCCGTGAGCTCGAGCGAGCGCTCGCGCAGCGCCGCGGGGGTGAGCCCCTGCGCCGCGAAGAAGCGCGCCACGGCCCGCGCGCGATAGTGGCTCACGGGGTCGTAGGTGGCCCCGGCGAAGCGGTCGGCGCCGTCGTCGCCGTACTGCACGGGCGCGTCGGTGCGGCGGTCGGCGAGGTGGGCGAAGTCCGCGAACCAGCCGGTGAGCACCGGGCGCAGGTCGCATCCCGGGGGCACCCCGAGGAAGCACACCCCTTCGCCCCACTGGGCGTACTTGTACCCGCCGCCGAGCACGAAGACCTCGTCGCCGAGCGCGGCGCGCTCGAAGGGGAGGGCGACGAAGTGGTGGTACGCGTCGATGAGCAGCGGCACCGCGCGGGCGCGGCAGTGGGCCGCGAGCTCGCCGAGCCCGGGCACGACGCTCGACGTCTCGAAGAGCACCGAGGAGCAGAGCACGGCGGCGGTGTCGGCGGTGACCGCGGCGGCGAGGCGCGCGGCCAGCGTGTCGACGGGCGCAGGGTCGACGAAGGTGACCCGCACGCCCTCCTCGGCGAGGCGCCGGAGCTGTCGGTGCAGGGTGTGGAACTCCCCCGCAGTGCTCACCAGGTGGCGCCGCCGGGCGAGCGGCAGCGCGCTGAGAAAGCGGGTGACCAGCGAGTGGGTGTTGCCGTCGAGGGCGTAGTCCCGCGCCCGGCCGCCCAGGGTCGCCGCGAGCGCCCCGCGCACCTCGTCGGCGGCGGCGAACGCGGCGCCCCACTTGTCGTCGACGTGGAGGGCGGCGTCGTCGAAGCACTCGACGAGCGTCGCGCGGGCGACGTCGGGCCAGGCCTGGTGCGAGTGCCCCGTGAGGAGCACCCGGCCGGGGCGGAGGAAGAAGGTGTAGTGGGAGCGGAGGGTTGCGCTGTCGATCATCGATGCGCGGCGGAGCGTATCACCGACCGCGCTGGGCGTTGGGCGGCGGCGCGCCCTGCTGCGGACCCTGCCCCGGCGGGGCGGGGTTGAGGTTGACGAAGCGGCCCACCGGGGCGGCCGTGAGCGACACGTCCCAGGAGAGGTCGAAGGGGGGCTTCACGTCGGCGGGGAGGCCGTCCATCGCGGCGCCCATGTCGAGCACCTGCTCGAGGCGGTCGTCGTCGAAGCCGGGCTCGTGCAGGCAGATGACGTTGGGCGTGGTCACCACGGCGGAGACCTCGTCGCCGCGCAGCGGCTTGCCGCAGGCGCCGTGCATCGCGCTGATCAGGTGGTCGTTGATGACCACGCTGGCCACGAGCGGGCCGAAGGCCAGGAGCGCGCGCTTCTGGTTCTTGTCCTCGTGCATGGAGACGTCGACGGCGAAGATGCTGTTGGGGAGCTCCTCGGCGAGGCGGCGGTCGAAGGCCTCGCCCTTGAGCCCGGCGCCCTCGAGCTCCTCCAGCGTGGGGATGCGCACGTGGCGGTCGTCGGAGATGACCGCGACGAGGATCGCGTCGTTCCACTGCTCGATGATCTTCGGGGACTTGCCCTGCGTGGCCTGCTTGAACTGCTCGACCACGCGGGCCGGGAAGATGCGTGCGCAGACCCACGCCTTCTCGCCGCAGGGGCACCACCGGGTGGGGTCGAGGTTCTTCGGGAGCTCGTCGGTCGCGAAGCGCACCTCGCGCTTGAAGTCCTTGCTCCCGACGGGCATCCGGAAGGGCATGTCCATGAGGTTGAGCGCGCGGCCCGCGGTGCCGTCGGCGCGCTTCGGCACCAGCTGCGTGCCCTGCACCCCGAAGGTCATCTCCGGCCGCTCGGCGCGCACCGCGTCGACGAAGCGCTTCACCTCGGTGATGCGCGCCATCGTCTCGCCCACCGCCGCCGCCGTGGTCTCCCCGAGAAACCACCCCAGGTGCGCCGCGCCCAGCGCCACGATCGGCACCTCCATCGGCCACAGGAGCTCTCCCGCCGTCGCGACGAGCACCGCGCCCTCGTTCTGCTCCTGCCACCCGAGCCCGCTGCGCTCCATCTGCCCCTGGAGCAGCTTGCGCGTCACGGCCTGGTCCATCACCACGCCCGCCCGGAGGTCGCCCTTCAGGATGGCCTCGGAGTGCTCGTAGGCCCACTGCGGGAAGGCCGGGCCCTGCGGCATCGGGGCCATCTGCGGCAGCATCGCCAGCGGGAAGGCCGCCTTCTGCTTGTCGTCGCCGATGAGGTCCTTCACCCGCTGCTCGAGGCCCGCGTCGTCCTTCGGGCCGGCCCACAGCCAGTACCCCGGCTCGACCTCGCGGAGGACCTCTTCACCCTTCGCCGCCGCCTCGAGCACGGACTTCCAGCTCTTCGCCAGCGTCAGCGGCCGACCGAAGGTCTTCTCGATGAGCTCGTCGTCGACCGTGTCGCCGACCTCCGTCTCCGCGCCGTCGAGCGGCGCCCGCAGCAGCCGCGTGCGGATCACCACGCCGTCGGTGTACGGCACGCCGCCGTCGCCGCCAGCGAGGCCCTCGACCACGAGCTCGGCGCCCGATCCCGGCATCGCCTTGATGAAGCGCACGCCGCACACGCGCCGCGGCGTAGCGCCCTCGACGCTGACCATCTCCCCGGTGCGGGGGTCAGGCTGCGGGGGCATGATCTTCGCGCCGCAGACGCACAGGCCCTTCCAGTTGGGGGGCTGGCCGACGTTCTTCGCGGCCTCGGAGGGGTCCTCTGACGCGGGGAGCGGCGGCGGGTTCTTGAACAGCTCCTCGACGAACTTCGTGAGCTCCTTCGCGCCCCGGTAGCGCGGCTGACCCTGCGGCCCGGCGTACGGCGGATCGGGGAACCCGAGGATCGTCGCGCCGAGGTGCCCGCAGTTGGGGCACGCGCCCACGACGTGGGCCGTGTCGATGGGGAGCGGCGCGCCGCGGGTGATCTGGGTGCGCTGCCCGCGGCTCTGGTCGAGCGCGCGGCGGATCGCAGTGGCGTCAACGGTCTCGGTCATCGATGAATCTCCATCCCTTGGCTGGAAAAGTGGGCGGCGGAAGATAGACGCAATCCCAGGGCGAAACCATAGGTCCTCGCAGGCCCTGGATTTCCGCTGGATTCGCGCTCGAAGCGCCCTCGCGGACCCCCTCCCGCGCGCCTCGAGCGCGTGCAGACCCCGAGCGCGGGGCCGACGATGGGCAGGAGCCCCGCCGGGCCGTGCGCTGGGAGCCGCGGCCCGCGACCCCGTGAAGGCCCACCGTGGCGCCCGCGGAGGGTTACCCCGGGGCCAGCGCGCGACGCAGGGTGGCGAGCAGCGCGGCGCCGTCTCCCACCGGCGTCTGGCAGGTGGTGCCGCGGCAGACGTAGGCCCGCGGCGCGCCATCGGCCGCCGGCCCGCGGCCCTGAACGAGCTCGCCGTCGAGCCCGAGCGCGACGGCGCCCGCGGCGTCGGCCGCGCCCAGCAGCGCGCGATGCGGGAGGAAGACCGAGCGCGCGACCGCCATCAGGGCCCGGGTGTCGTCGTGCGCGGGGTCGCCGAGCACGATGACCTCCACGGCGCCGCGGGTCGCACGATCGACGGCGCGGAGCACCGAGCCCATGGCGAGCGGGTTGCCCGTCGCTTCGGCGGCGTAGAGGGCGACCGCCCGGTCGGCGGCGGCGCGGTAGCCGCGGTCACCGGTGAGGGTCGCCACGCGGAGCAGGGCCTCGAGGGCGAGGCCGACGCCGCCGGGGTAGGCGTGATCGAAGGCGTCGCGCGAGCGGTACAGGACCACCTCGGCGTCGGCCGGTGAGAAGAAGAGCGCGCCCGTCGCGGCGTCGACGAAGCGCGCGAGCACGGCGTCGAGGAGGTCGCGCGCGAAGGCCAGCGCGGCCGGGTCGGCGGTGGCCTCGAAGACGTCGACGGCGGCGTTGGCGAGCGCGCCGTGGTCGTCGAGGAAGGCCGTGCCGTACGCGTCGCCGTCCTTGAGGGCGTGGGCGAGGACGCCATCCCGAAACGCGCGATCGCGCCAGGCGTAGAGGCCTTCGCGGGCGAGGGCGACGGCGTCGGGCTCGTCGAGGGCGGCGCCGAGGTGGGCGAGCGCGCCGAGGCAGAGGCCGTTCCAGGAGGCGAGGCACTTGTCGTCGCGCATCGGGCGGGGGCGCCGCTCGCGGGCGGCGAGGAGCACCGGCCGCACGCGCTCGGCCACCGCGACGAGCTCGGCGACGGGGCGCCCGAGCGCGGCGGCGACCTTGTCGAGCGGGCGCGGGGTCCAGAGCACCGAGCGGCCGTGCTCGAAGTTCCCGTCGGCGCTCACGTCGTAGATGGCGCAGAAGACCTCGGCGTCGGCGGGTCCGACGAGGCCCTCGATCTGGGCGGCGGTCCAGACGAAGAAGCGGCCCTCCTCGCCTTCGCTGTCGGCGTCCTGGGCGGAGTAGAAGAAGCCCTCCGGCGAGCGCATCTCCCGCAGGAGGTATGCGCGGATGTCCCTCGCGACGGAGAGCAGCGCCCCGCGGAGGGCGTCGTCGCCGCCGCGGAGGCGCACGAGGCCCGCGGCGTCCACCGCGAGGCGGAGCAGCTGCGCGTTGTCGTAGAGCATCTTCTCGAAGTGGGGGATCTTCCACTCGGCGTCGGTGGAGTAGCGGGCGAAGCCGCCGCCGAGGTGGTCCCAGATGCCGCCCTCGCGCATGCGCTGGAGGGTGAGCAGCGTGGCGTCGCCGCAGCGGGCGCCCGCGCCGCCGACGTCGAGCGCGGCGCCCACGAGCAGCAGGTCGTGGGTCATGGTGTTGGGAAACTTCGGCGCGCCGCCGAAGCCGCCGTTACGGGGGTCGACGCGCGGGAGCACCCGGAGCAGGGCGCGCTCGAGCGCGTCGGCGGCGACGGACCCGGTGGCGTCGGGGTCGGCGAGGCGGGTGACGCGGGCGAGGGTGCTGGTGAGCTCGCCGGCCTGGGCGACGACGTCGTCGCGCCGGTCGGTCCACGCGTCCACGATGGCGGCCAGCACGTCCCGGAAGCTGGGCATTCCGTGCCTGCGCTGGTCGGGGAAATACGTCCCTCCGTAAAATGGGCGCCGGTCGGGGGTGAGGAACATCGACAGCGGCCACCCCCCGCCCCGCTGCGTCAGAACCTGGTGGGCGAGCTGGTACACCTGGTCGACGTCCGGCCGCTCCTCGCGGTCGACCTTGATGGACACGAAGCGCTCGTTGAGCAGCGCTGCCGTGGCCTCCTCCTCGAAGCTCTCCCGCTCCATGACGTGGCACCAGTGACAGGCGCTGTACCCGACGGACAGGAAGACCGGCTTGTCCTCCGCGAGCGCGCGGGCGAAGGCCGCGTCGCCCCAGGGCTCCCACGCCACCGGGTTGTGCGCATGCTGCAACAGATAGGGGGAGCGCTCGTGGAGGAGCGCGTTGGCCTTGCGCGAGGTGTCCATCAGACCGTGGTTGTCGGTCCGACGGATGCCCGGCGCAAGCGCAGGGTCAGTCGGCCGCCCAGACCACCTCGTCGACCTCGAAGCCCGCGCGCTCGACGGTCTGCCGCAGCGCCGCCTCGGTGACCAGCGCGTCGTCGACGGTGAGTCTCGCCTCGCCCACCTCCACCGTGAGCTCGCTCACGCCGGGCACCCGCTCCAGCACCCGCTTCACCGACACCACGCAGCCGCCGCAGGTCATACCCTCGATCAACATCGTCGCGCTTCGCATGGCCGATGAGGTAGCGCCATCCCGCCTCGCCGACCAGTCCCGCCCCGCGCTACGCTCGATGCGACGCCATGGACACCGACGCCCCGGTGATGCTCTTCGACGGCTACTGCAACCTCTGCAACCACGCGGTGGACTTCGTGCTGTCGCGCGAGGCGTCACCGGAGATGCGTTTCGCGTCGCTGCAGTCCGAGGCCGGTCGCGAGCTGCTCGCAGGACACGGGGTCACGCTCCCGGAGGGCGACCCCGACACGGTGATGCTCGTCGACCGCGACGGGCTCTGGACGCACTCCGACGCCGCGTTGCGCATCGCGCGGCGGTTGAGCCTTCCATGGAGCCTGTTGGGCTATTTCGGGTGGGTGCCGCGCTTTGTCCGCGACGGCGTCTATCGCTGGATCGCGCGCAACCGCTACCGGTGGTTCGGCAAGGGCGACACCTGCCGCATCGCCACGCCGGCCGAGAAGGGCCGCTTTCTCAGCGCGCCGGGCGGCTGATCAGCCGGTGGCGGTGTTCTTGTTCCAGTTGTAGCCGATCTGCTGGGTGATGAGGTTCTGGGTGCCGGGGCCCACCATCCCGTCGACCGTGTACCCGAAGGACTTCTGGAGGTGCACCACGGCACCGTGGGTGCCGTCGCCGAACTTGCCGTCGACGTCGAGGTCGTAGCCGAGCTTGTTGAGGCTCTGCTGAAGCGACTTCACCTCGTCGCCGCTCGAACCCTTCTTCAGTACATCACCCATTCGTTCCTTCTCTTTCTCATGCCGGAGCGCCCCCATCGGCCCCCCGGGACGGCGCCACTCTGGAGGCGGCGCCAGGGAACGTCAACGCCCCCGCGCGAGGGCCTCCTTGTCGACCCAGTGGAGGATCGCCTCGGTGACCTCGTCGCGGTTGGTCTCGTTCAAGATCTCGTGGCGCGCGTCGGGCCACACCCGCACGGTCACGTTGCGCATGCCCGCGCGCTCGTACGCGGCCACCAGGGGATGGAAGTCCTTGAGGCCGCGGTGCAGCGGGTCGCGCTCCCCGACCGTGAGGTAGAGCGGGAGGTCCTTCGGGAGCCGGGCGAGGTTGGACGCGGCGCCGAGGCCGGGCAGCGCGTCGAGGAGGTCGACCCAGAGCTGCGTCGTCGCCTCGAAGCCGCAGCGGTCGTCGGCGACGTACCGGTCCACCTCGGCCGGGTCGCGCGAGAGCCAGTCGAACTCCGTGCGGTTGGGCGCGAACGCGCGGTTGTAGTCGCCGAAGCTCATCTTGGTGAGCAGGCTGGAGGGCTTCGTCGCGCCGACCCGCGCCCGCTCGACCCGGGCCACGAGGCGACCGACGGGCGCCAGCGGGTTGCTGCCGCCGCTCGCGCAGCCGGAGAGCACCGCGCCCGCGAGCTGTCCCCCTCGCTCGAACAGCACCTGCTGCGTGAGGAACGACCCCATGCTGTGCCCGAAAAACACCCGCGGCACGCCCGGGTGCTTGCCCGTGATGTGGTCGCCGAGGCGATAGAGGTCGTCGAGCACCGCGCGCCACCCCTGCTCCGCGGCGAAGTACCCGAGCGGGCCCCCCTTCGCCGTGCGCCCGTGGCCCCGGTGGTCGTCGGCGTACACCGCGAGCCCGCGCGCGGTGCAGGCCTCGGCGAGGCGACGGTAGCGCCCGGCGTGCTCGGCGAGCCCGTGGGCCACCTGCACCACGCCCCGCGGCTCCCCCTCGGGCAGCCACTCGTAGACGAACACCTCGGTCCCGTCGGTCGCCCTCAGCGTGAACGTGCTCTCCAACATGGCGCGGACACTACACCCCAACGGCGGCGCCGATCGAAGGGCCGTTGCAGCGCGCGCCGACGGCCTCTATGTCTGCCCGCCGTGATCGACCTCGCCCGAATCCTCTTCGCCGCCGTGATGGGCACCTGCGTGACCCTCGGCCTCCTGGTGGTCCCCACCATCGCTCGCGGCGCGAAGGGCGCGGCCCTCCCCGCGGCCACCGCCGTGCTGCTCCTGGCGTGGCTCGCCGTCGGGGTGAGCGCGGCCTCGACCGGCGCGCACCACGTCGCCGTCGCCCCCGCGCTCGCGGCGGCCCTCGGGGCCCTGTGGCTGGGCGTTGCCCCGCTGCGACGGGCGTGGGAGGGCGCCTCGATGGCGGGCATCGTGGGCCTCCAGGCGATGCGCCTCGGCGGCGGCGCGCGGGTGCTCGCGGTGCGCGGCGGCTGGCTGCCCGAGCGCTACGGGATGCCCTTCGGCGCGGCGGACATCGCGATCGCCGTCGCGGCGGTGGCGCTCGCGTGGGCCTGGTCGAAGGACGCGCCGTGGGCGCGCCGCGCGACGCTCGGGTGGGCGGCCCTCGGCGTCGCCGCCACCCTGGGCGGGCTCGTGGTGCAGGCGCGCCTTGTGCGACCGATGCCTGGCTTCGAGGGGCTGTGGAGCATGTTCCTGACGCCGGTGCTGCTCGCGCTGCTGGTGGTGGCGGCCTACCGCGCGCGGCCGTCCGGCGCGAGCCCGTCGGGCGCGTGAGCCCTCAGTAGGTCGCGTTGATGCCGTAGCGGATGAGGCACGAGTCCACGGCGCTCGCGCAGCGGAACCCGAGGGTGTACGTGCCCGCCTCGAGGCGGAGCGCCTCGATTGCGGAGGGCGAGGGGTTGGTCCGCACGAAGGCGCCGGAGGCCTGGCCGCTCGCGAAGAGGGTCCAGTCGGAGAGCGTGAAGACACCGGCCTGGAAGAGGCCCGGCGACGAGGCGTTGAAGCGCACGGTGGCCGCGGCGGGCAGGGTGAAGAGCACCCCGGAGTAGCCCCCGGCGACGGCGAAGGCGGTCGCTCCGCTGGCGATCACCTGCGCGCCCGGGTCGACGCAGGAGCCCACCGAGCACGCCTGCGGCGCGACGCACGAGCCGCACGAGACGCCCGTGTCGTCGACGGCGCAGACCCAGCCGAGCTGTGCGCACGAGCGGGTGCCGGCAGAGCCCGGTCCGAGGTTGAGGCAGCCGACCAGGGAGAGCGACAGCAGGACTCCGACCACACCGTCTTGCATGGTGGAAGCGTCGTACCGTGCGGCCGCGGTGCAAGCCACCGACGCGGCGGTGCGGCGTCAGGCGCGCTGCGCGTCGATCATCCCCACGAGCGCGTCGTGGTGCCGCGCCAGGTCGTCGAACTCCTTGATGGGCAGGAAGCGCGACCCCGCGCCCTCGCGGGTGACATGCACATAGCGGGTGTCGTGCCACCAGGTGAGCTCGCCGATGAGCCGCTCGAACTGGATCGCGTCGCGCCCCTCGACGACCTTGCGGGCCGCGCACCACGTCCACGGGCGCTGGCCCTCCAGCGCGTCGAGGTCGATCCAGAGGGTGTTGGTGTTGAAGAGCGGAAATTCCCGGTCGGGGAAGCCCGCCGGCAGGCGGAAGGTCTCCGCGAGCACCAGGCGCCCGTCGCGCAGCACGGGCAGCCCCCCGCGGTCGCCGGGGAGCTTCTCCACCAGCTCGACGGAGACCTTCGCGCCGCTGCGCCGGTGCATCGCGTAGAGCGTCGGGTCGATGGTCGCACCGAGGTTGTCGACGTTGGAGACGAGCACCGTCCGTACGCCCGCGGCGCGCCAGGCCGCGAGCGTCCCGGCGGCGGCGAGGGCCTCGGGCAGGTCACCGTGGCCGCTGGAGTGCGGCGAGGGCACGCCCTCGTCGGTGAGGAAGATGTCCCCCGTCGGGGTGAGCCGCAGCGACACGAACTGCGGCACGAGCGAGACGGCGTCCGCGCCCGGAGGCGGCTCGTCGACGAGCGCGGCGGCGATGAGGTCGTGCGTGGCGAAGCTGGTCATGAGCGCCGCGGGCACCCGCCCCGCCCAGCGCGCCACGTCGGCGAGTTTCACGTCGAGGAAGCGCTCGCCCCCGGGGGTGCCGAGCGGCGCGAGGGCCTTGACCACCGAGCCGAAGCGGGTCGCCATGCCGCCCGCGAGCACGACCACCGCGAGCTCGCCCCGGCGGATGCCCGCGGCGCCCTCCTCGGCGAGGGCCCGCGCCGCGTCGGTGCCCGCCTCCGGCGTCGCCTCGGCGCAGGTCACGGGCGGCGGATCGACCCTCCCCCGGATGGCGTGCAGCGCCTCGGGCTCGCCCCGGGCCTCCCGCAGCCGATGGCGCAGCGCCTCCAACGGCACGCGCTCGCCGTGGAAGCGGGACAGCGTGCGAGCGAGGTCGTCCGGGAGTTGGGTGAGCTTCATGCTGGGGCTCGTCTTGGGGGTGAAACGGCGATTCCGGGATCCCCCTCCGATGCCGCGAAGGGATACGCCCATTCGGCAAGGGTCGCCACGAAGTTGAGGCCCCCGACCTTGCGGCACCTGCGATACGATCCGGCCCATCGTCATGAAGACCTTCCCGGTCGGGCTGGTGGTGGAAGACCGTCGCTGCCTCGTGGTGGGGGGCGACCGCGAGGCCTTCGACAAGTCGCGGCGGCTGCTGATGGCGGGCGCGCGGGTGACGGTGGTCTCGCCCACGGTGCTCCCGGCGCTGGAGGCCGTGATCAGGGCCTCGGAGGGGCGCGCTCGCTGGGAGGCGCGGGACTTCGTCGACGCCGACCTCGAGCCGCGGCCCTGCGTAGTGATGTGCTCGGTGCGGGACGAGGCGCTCTGCGACCGGCTGCATGCGCGCTCCGTCGCCGACGGATTCCTGCTGTGCACCATCGACCAGCCGCGGTGGTGCGGGTTCACCAACCTCGCCGTGGCCGAGGTCGGCGAGGTGGTCGTGGCGCTCGGGTCCGGCGGGAGCGCGCCGGGCCTGCTGCGCCGGCTCCGCGACGACCTGGTCGCGGGCCTGGGCGGGTCCTTTCCGAGCTTCACCCGCTACGTCAGCGACGTGCGCGCGAAGGCCACCCCCGAGGGCCGCCGCGACGCCGTGGCCGAGGCCATCTCGGGCCTGCGCCTGGAGATCACCGTGCACCTTCCGTCGCAGTGGCGCGAGCGCTGGAAGGCGCTCTCGCCCGCGGGGTACGAGTCCGGCGTGCACTCGCTGCCGCCCCTCCACGAAGAGCACGACGTCGGCTGAGGTCCGTCGAGCGCGCCCGCCGCGCGTTGCGACCCCCCCGGGCGGATGGTACGGAACCCCGAATGCGGCCGCGTGAATACCTGATCCCCATCTATCTGTGGATCAGCGCCTCGCTGCTGCTGCACCTGCTCTTCGCGGGCGGCACCCGGGTGATCGCCGACCGCGTCGGCGTCGATCGACCCCGTCTCCTGGCGCAGCCGGGCACCGGGGCGCCCGGCGCGTCCGAGGTGGAGTTCGATTTTCCCCCAGAGCCACCGCCTCCCGCGGCCGCGCCCCCGCCGGCGCCGGGTCTGTCGCAAGCGCGCCCCGTTGCGCGTCGCCCCCGGCCGCCACCGCCGAGCCCCGTCGCGCGCGCCACGCCTCCACCGCCCGTGGTGCCCACGCCGCTGGTGCCCGCGACGCCCACGCCGGTGGTCCCGCCCGCGGTGCGGCCGCCGCCGTTGCAGCGCTTCGTCGACCAGACCAACCCGAACGAAGAGCCCGTCCCCGAGGACCCGCAGCACCTCGCGCAGAGCAACCGAAACGTCGCCGAGGAGACGCAGGCCGCCGTGCGCAACCTGGAGCGCGACCAGTCGAACCCCCGGGTCGGAGGCGCCCCCAACCGCGCCGACCGGAGCAACCCCGGCAACGCCGATCGGCAGGTGAGCGCCGACCACGAGAACACCGACGGGCGCGCCGATCGGGTGCCCGATTCGCGGCCCCGCACGGCCGCCGCCGCCGCGACGCGACCGGCGCCCGCGACGCCCCCGGCCGGCGACCGCGCGCCCGGCAGCGGCGCCGCGCCGAGCACCGCGGGGGCGGTGGGGCGCGAAGGCGCGGCGGGCGATCCGGTGCCCGGCGGCGCTGGGTCGGTGGACGTGGCGAGCGGCGCGCAGGGCGTCAACGGGGCCAACGGCGGGGGCGCGACAACCACCTCCGCAGGCGGCTACCAGGGACTGCGCGGCCTCGGGGCGCGGGGCGCCCTCTCCGCGCTCACCCCCTCCTGGACCAGCTACGCCGCGGTCATCGGCGACGCGCGCATCGAGCGCGAGGCGGAGGAGGCGCGGCGCCGGCGCTCGGCCGCCCGCGGGAGCTTCACCGACGGCTGGCAGGACACCCGCGCGGCCATCGAGAACTTCGTGCCCCACGTGCGCGTCGGCAACCAGACGGCGCTGCGCACGGCGGCCTCGCCCTTCGCGGCCTACCTCACCGCGATGCACCGGCGCATCCACCGGCTCTTCGCCGACGGCTTCCTCGAGGGCCTCGGGCGCGTGCCCTCGAACTCCCCGCTCCAGGACGAAGGCCTCGTCACCACCCTCGAGATCGTGCTCGATCGCTCGGGCGCGGTGCACTCGCTGGGCGTCGTGCGATCGAGCGGGGTGCTGCCCTTCGACGTCGGGGCGCTCAACGCCGTGCGGCGCTCGGCGCCCTTCGGCGAGGCCCCGTCGGCCATCCTCTCGGGCGACGGGCGGGTGTACGTGCGCTGGGGCTTCCACCGTGACCACCGGCAGTGCGGCACCTTCAACGCCGAGCCCTTCATCCTCCCGGCGCCGGGCGCGAGCCCGCCGCGGTCGGCGCCGCCGCCGGGCCCGTCGCCGACGACCGACGAGGGGCCGCCGGCGCGCCTCGGCCTGGCGCCGGTCGCAGCAGGAGTTCCAGGTTCTCCAGGTTGATCACGGCGTGCGCGGTGAGGGGCGCGAGCACCTCGCCGGTGAGGCGGTAGAGCAGCGCGAAGAGCAGGCCCATCACGAAGGCGCTCACGGTCCACGGGCGCAGCGCGCGGTTGGCGGGGATGTGCAGCAGCCCGAAGAGGGCCGCGGAGAGCAGCGCGGCCGCCGGGAAGTTGATCCACCCGGCGACCGTCGGGAGCATCGCGCCGCGGAAGAGAAGCTCCTCGCCGACCGCCGCGGCGAGCGCCAGCCCGCGCAGCTCGCGGGGCGTCGCGCCGGTGAGCCCGTCGCGCAGCGCGGACTCCAGCGAGGCCGCCCACGGCGCGCGGGCGACCAGCGCGCGGGTGAGCCCGACCACCGCCACGCCGCTGAGCGCGCCGAGGGAGAGGGCGAGGGGCAGCGCGATGACGTGCGCGCCTCCGAGGGGGGCGCCGTCGTGCAGGGCGCTCGCCCCGAGGGCGTGCCGCCACGTGAGGGCTGCGAGCGAGAAGCCCGCGTAGACCAGCAGCGCGGCGGTGGTGCGGGCGGAGGCCATCGGTGGGGTTCCGCTGCGGCGCTAACACCGCGCGACGGGTCGTGCAACCGCGTCGACGATTGACGCCGCGCGCGCGAGCCGTCAGTCTACCGCGGCCATGGAGGACGCCTTCTTCGACGGGGCGCCCCGGGTGCTGGTGGTGGATGACGAGAAGGTCATCCGGGAGATCCTCGCGGACTTCCTCTCACTCGAAGGCTTCGAGGTCCGCACCGCGGACGACGGGCAGAGCGCGCTGAAGGAGCTCGAGGGCAACGCGTACGACCTCGTCATCTCCGACCTGAAGATGCCCAACATGGGTGGCCTCGAGCTCCTCAACGAGCTCAACCGCTCCCACCCCGGCATCGTCACGATCATCATGACGGGCTTCGGCACCGTCGAGACCGCCATCGATGCGATGCGGCACGGCGCCTACGACTACGTGATGAAGCCCTTCCGCATCGAGGAGGTGGTGCACATCATCCAGCGCGGCCTGGAGAAGAAGCGCCTCACGGCGGAGAACCTCCGCCTCCGCGAGGCGGTGTCGCTCTACAAGGTCAGCGAGGCCATCGCGGCGTCGCTCTCCCTCGACGACGTGCTCGCCACCGTCGGCGCCGCGGCGCTCGACGACGTGCAGGCCGACCTCGCGCTCGTCTACATGGGCGACGACGAGACCGGCATGGTCGAGCGCTTCCGGCAGCAGAGCCCGCGCTTCATCGCCGACCTCCAGAGCGACCTCGGGATGCTCGGCTGCGACGTGCCCACCCTCGCCGAGCACTTCGTCACCGAAGGGGCGCTCAACCTCAGCGGCGCGCGGGTGCGGCGCTTCCTGATGCACCCCTCCGAGCGGCACGTCGCGCAGGCCATGATGGCGGTGCCGCTGCGCATCCGCGGCAAGATCATGGGCTTCCTCGTGGCGGTGGGCTTCCAGCGGGGCAGGCGCTTCGACGAGGGCCAGCGCAAGCTGCTCTCCGCCGTGGGCTCGCGCGCCGCGGCGGCGATCGAGAACGCAAAGCTCTACGAGAACCTCAAGGCCACCTTCAACCAGACCATCCAGGGCCTCGCCCGCGCCATCGACACGATGGACCGCTACACGGCCGGCCACTCCGACCGCGTCGCGTACTACTCCCGGGTGCTCGCCACGCAGCTGAAGCTCCCACCCGACCAGGTGGAGACGGTGCGCCAGGCGGCGCTGATGCACGACATCGGCAAGATCGGGTGCGTGCTCAACCTCAACCGCCCCGGGAGGCTCACCCCGGAGGAGTACGAGATCTTCAAGAAGCACCCGGGCTACGGGCGGGAGATCCTCGAGCCGATCAAGTTCCTGCACCCGCTGCTGCCGGGGGTGCACCTGCACCACGAGCGCTGGGACGGCAAGGGGTATCCCCTCGGGCTCAAGGGCGAGGAGATCCCGGTCATCGCGCGCATCATCTCCGTGGCCGACACCTACGACGCGATGACCAGCGACCGCAGCTACCGCCGCGCGCTCCCGCACGACGTGGCCATCAACGAGGTCGAGCGCTGCGGCGGCAGCCAGTTCGACCCCGGCGTGTCGGCGCCCTTCCTCCACGTGATCGAGCTCGATCGCGAGGAGAAGACCGAGCGCGGCGAGACGGTGCCCGAGTAGGGCGTCGCTGCTATCGTCGGGGCCATCCATGAGCCCCCCACGCACCCTCGCGCCTTGTCTGCTCCTGGCGGCGCCCCGCCTGGGTGATCCCAACTTCGACCACACCGTGGTGCTGCTCGCCCGGCACGACGAGAAGGGCGCCCTCGGCTGGATCGTCAACGGCCAGTCCGTCGGCCGCGTGGCGGAGCTCCTGCGCAGCAGCAACCTCGTCACCGCCGACGCGCCGCTCCCGGACGCCGGCCCCTTCGCTCGCGACGCGCGCCGCGGCGGCCCGGTGCAGACCCACACGGGCTGGCTGCTCTACCGCCGCGAGCCCGAGGCCCTCGCGGGCGAGATCGACATCGGTCCCGCCCTCGGCGTGACCGGCGACCTCGACGCGCTCGCCGCGGTGGTGCGGGCGGGCACCCGCGACTTCCGGCTGCTGCTGGGCTACGCAGGGTGGTCGCCTTCGCAACTGGAGGAGGAGATCGCCGAGGGGGCCTGGCTGCCCGCCGACGTCGACGCCGACCTGGTGTTCGACGGCGACACCGACTCGCTCTGGAAGAGCGCCTATCGGCAGGTCGCGGGCATCGACCCGGGGGCCTTCACCAGCACCCGCGGCGGCAGCGCGTGAGGGTGCGCCGGGGCTGGCGCGCCGCGCTGCTGGCCCTCGGGCTCCACGCGTCCGCGGCGTGGGCCGATCTCGCGGGCGCCCGCGCCGCGCTCGACCGCGGGGACTACGCGGCCGTCGAGCCCGCCCTGCGCGCCGCGCGCCCGGCGGAGCGCGCGGAGGCCGAGCGGCTGCGCGCCCGGTGGCTGTGGGAGACCGGTCAGCACGCGGCGCTGACGGCTCTCGCGACGCGCCTGCAACGCGCCCCCGCGACCCGGCCCGAGGGGCTTCACTGGGAGGCCGAGGCGCTCGTGGCGGCCGGGCGCTACGAGGACGCCGTCGCGCGGTGGCAGCGGGCGATCGCGGCGACGCCCCGCGGAGAGGCCTGGCGGGCGCGGGCGCGCGCGGCGACGTGGCTGATGGTCCTGGGGCGGCGCGACGAGGCCCGGGAGGCGGCCAACGGGCTCGTCGACGCCTACAACGACGGCTCGGCGGAGGGGGCGCGCGGCGCGGCGGCGGCGCGGATGCGCGACGCGGACTTCCTCACCTGGGTGGGCGTGGCGGCGCGGGCCCTGGGCGCGCTACGCGACGCCAACGCGGCCTTCAACGACGCGCTGCGGGCGGCGCCCGGGCGCGCGGAGACCAACCTCGAGCAGGCCGCGCTCATGTTCACCACCGAGGACTACGCCCCCGCGGGCGAGGCACTCTCGGCGGTGCTCCGGGCCAACCCCCATCACCCGCGGGCGCTGCTGCTGCGGGCGCGCACGCGGCTCTCGTCCGACCTCGACATGGCCCGCGCCCGGGACGACCTCGCCGCCGCGCTCGCGGTCGACCCCCGGCTCACCGGCGCGATGGCCATGCAGGCCTCGCTCCTGCTGCGCGACGACGACCGGCCGGGCGCCGCGCGGCGGCTCGACGAGGCCGCCGCGATCAACCCGCGCGACCTCGACGTGCTCACCATGCGGGGCGTGGCGCGCTTCTCCGCGGGCGACCTCCCGGGGCTGCGCGCGGCCTTCGACGCCGTCTTCGCCGTGGCGCCGGCGTGGGCCGAGGCCTACGAGGTGCTCGCCGACTTCGCCGACTGGGAGCACCGCTACGCCGAGGCCGCGACCCTCATGCGCGAGGGCCTCGCGCGCCCCGGCATCGCGGGCGACCGGCGCGCGGGCGCCCGCATGCGGGCCTTCCTGGGCATCAACCTGCTGCGCACGGGCAACGAGCCGGAGGCGCTGGCGGAGCTGCGGCGCTCCTTCGAGCAGAGCCGCTTCAACGTGCGCGTGGCCAACCTGCTCAATTTCTACGAGCGCACCATCCCGGAGTCGTACGTCGTCGAGGCCGACGGGCCCTTCCGGATCCGGTACCACCGGGAGGAGCGCGCCATCCTTCGGCGCTTCGTCCCGGCGCTGCTGCACCGCGCCTGGGGCGACATGGTACGGCGCTACGGGTTCACCCCCGAGGGGCCCATCTCCATCGAGCTCTACGCCGACGCCGAGCACTTCTCGGTGCGCACCGCGGGGGTGCCCGAGATCGGCGTGCAGGGCGTGTGCTTCGGCCGCGTGGTGACCGCGCTCTCGCCCCGGGGCGGGCCCTTCAACTGGGCCCAGATCGTCTGGCACGAGCTCGCCCACGTCTTCGCCGTGCAGCGCTCGCGCTCGCGGGTGCCGCGGTGGTTCACCGAGGGCCTGAGCGAGTGGGAGGCCTTCCACCCGAGGCCCGAGTGGGCCCGCGAGGACGACCCGGCGCTGCACCGCGCGCTCGTCGCCGGGCGCCTGCCGCGGGTCGCCGACTTCAACGCCGCCTTCACGCACGCCCGCCACGCCGACGACATGCTCACGGCCTACTACGCCGCCTCGCAGCTCGTGGCCTTCCTCATCGAGCGCCATGGCTTCGAGCGCGTGGCGGCGATGCTGCCGCTCTGGGGGGAGGGGCTCGCGACGCCGGCGGTCCTCTCGCGCGCCCTCGGGGTGTCGGCCGAGGCCGTCGACGAGGCCTTCCGCGGAATGCTCCGGACGCGGCTCGCCCGCTACGACGGCGAGTTCTCCGTCGACCCGGCCCGCTACCGCGAGCGCGAGGCGCTGGTGCGCGCCGCCGATGAGCGCACGGGCGACGCGGGCGCGCAGGCCGACGCGGCGATGGCGCTGCTGGTCGCGGGCGACGCGCCCGGGGCGGGACTCCGGGCCGAGGCGGCCATCCGGCTGGAGGGCGCGCAGCCCGTGGCGCGGTGGGTGCGCGCGCGGCTGGCGATGGAGTCCCGCGACGGCAGAGGGGCGCTGGCGGAGCTCGCGGCGCTGCGCGAGGGCGGCCGGGACGGGTACGCCGTGCGGATGCTGGAGGCCCGGGCGGCGCGGCTGGCGCGGGACGACGGCCGGGCCCTCGCGGCGCTCACGGAGGCCACGCGGCGCGACCCGACGCAGGTGGACGCGTGGAGGGCGCTGGCGGCGCTGCACGGGCGGGCGCGCCGGGACGCCGAGCGCCTGGCGGCGCTGCGGGTGGTGGTGCGGCTCGACCAGCACGACCGCGAGGGGCTGGCGGAGCTCCTGGACGCCCTGGTGGGGCAGCGGGCGTGGGCGGACATCCGGGCGCTCGCCGAGCACGCGGTGTCGCTCGACCCCGAGCGGGTGGGGGTGCACCTCGCGATCGGGCAGGCGGCCTGCGAGCTGGGCGACCGGGAGGGGGCGGTGTTTGCCTACGAATCGGCGCTGGCGCTGGCACCGGCCAACGCGGCGGAGGTGCGGGCCCGCATCGAGGCGGTGCGCCGGGGGGATCGGGGGCTGCCGATGCTCCGGGCGCCGGCGCCGGTCGGTCCGGGCGCCGCCCCAGACAGCGCGGGGAGGCAGCGCTTGACCCCCGGAGACGCCGCGACGTAAAACCCGGCGGAAATAGAGTAAGCGGCGCGGCGGTATCGCAGTGGAGCGGCACCTGCGGTGCTGACGGTGTCCAGTGACCGATGCTTCCCCCGACAACGTGACGAGCCCTGCGGTGCCGCGCTCCCCGATCGGGCGGCGCCTCACCGCGGTGACGATGACGGTGCTCACGGGGATGCTGATCTGGTTTGGCGCGGGGGTGCTACACCGCGAGGTGTACGCCGGGAGGGCGCCCAACCCGGTCGACCGCGCATGCATCCCGGGGCTGCGCCGACTGCACGTCGCCTACGAGGCGGCGTGGGTGCGACAGCGCGAGGGCGCGACGACCCCCGAGGTGGTCGCGCTGGACGGAGACCTCCGAGGGTTGAGAGGCCTGTGCGCCCGCGAGGGCGGCGCGTCGCAGGCGGCGTTTGATCACCTGGAACGCTGGCGCTACCGCGCCGAAGATCAGGTGAGGTTGTGGCGTGAAGCCGTTGGCGATGAGGCCGGGCGTGCGCTCGGCAACCAGGGAATTCCTCATGAGTGACGAGCAGACGTTCGAGTCCTTCGGGTTGAGCGAGCCGGTGCGTCGGGCGGTGGCCGAGGTCGGCTACGCGTCCCCCACGCTGGTGCAGCAGGCGACCTTCCAGACCATCGCCGAGGGCAAGGACGTCATCGTCCAGAGCCGCACCGGCAGCGGCAAGACGGCGGCCTTCGCGCTGCCGCTCATCGACCGGGTGATCAAGCCCGCGCGCCACGTCCAGGTGATGGTGCTCTGCCCCACGCGCGAGCTGGCGCTCCAGGTAGCGGGCGAGTTCGAGCGCCTCGGGAAGTTCTCCGACGTGGGCGTGGCGCCCATCTATGGCGGCGCCGGGATGCAGCAGCAGATCGACATGCTCAAGGCGGGCGCCAAGGTCGTCGTGGGCACCCCCGGCCGCATGCTCGACCATCTCCGCCGCAAGACCCTCGACGTCTCCAACCTCCGGGCCATCGTGCTCGACGAGGGCGACGAGATGCTCTCCATGGGCTTCGCCGAGGAGCTCAACGCCATCCTCGGGATGCTCCCGAAGGGGCGCCAGGCGCTCATCTTCTCGGCCACGATGCCCGACGCGATGTCGCGCATGGCGGCGCGGCACCAGCGCGAGCCGGTGACCATCGCCCTCAGCAGCGACCACGTGGCGCCGGACGGCATCGTGCACCACGCGTACTTCTCGGCCTCCGGGGGCTCGGTGCCCGACCTCCTCAAGGTGCTGGAGATCGAGAAGCCCAAGGCGGCGCTGGTGTTCTGCAACACCAAGGCGGAGACCGAGATGGTCGCGCGGGGGCTCCAGAACGCGGGCTACCGCGCGGAGTACCTCAACGGCGACCTCGCGCAGAACGACCGCGAGCGGGTCATGGGGCTGCTGCGCGAGGAGCGCGTGGACTTCCTCGTCGCCACCGACGTGGCGGCGCGGGGCATCGACGTGCCGCACCTGTCGCACGTGATCCACTGCGGCTTCCCGGAGTCGCCCGAGGCCTACGTGCACCGCTCGGGGCGCACCGGGCGAGCGGGCCGCACGGGCACGGCCATCTCGCTCATCGGGCCGCACGACATCGGCAACCTGTACCTCCTGCGGCTCACCTACGGCATCCGCCCCATCGAGCGCACGCTGCCCAGCGCGGCGGAGAACCGCACGCGCATCGAGGCCGCGCGCGTCGACTCGCTCGTCGCGGCGGCGGGCAAGGTGTCCGACGACGCGATGGTGCTGGCGAAGCGCCTGCTCACGCACGACGACGCCGAGCGCGCGGTGGCCTGGCTGGTCGAGCGCTTCGTCATGGGGGTGCGCGAAGACGCCGTGATGCCCCCCGTGCCGCAGCCCCGGGCGAGCGCGAGCGCGCCTGCGCCCGTCGAGGCCGAGGTGAAGAGCGAGCTGCGCGCCAACGGCCGCCCCCCGCGCGAGCGGGCGCCGCGGCGCGAGCGCGTCGAGGCCGTCGAGCCCGTGCGCAAGATCGAGGTGCGCCACGCCGACCCGAAGGTCTCGGACGAGACCCCGGGCGAGGAGATCGGGATGGAGAGCCTCGAGCTGGCCGTCGGGCGGCGCGAGGGCGTGCGCGCGGGCGAGGTGGCCCGGCTGCTGCGCGACGTGGGCGGGCTCGCGAAGTCCGACGTGGGGCGCATCCACGTGCGCGACCGGGTGACGCTGGTGAGCGTGCGCGCCGAGCGCATCGACGAGCTGCTCGAGGCGCTCGCGGACGTGAAGTACAACGACGCGCCGGTGTCGGCGCGGCGCGGCGACGCGGCCGAGTCGCCGGCGACGGCGGCGGAGACGGTCACCGCGACGGAGACAGTGACGGCGGCAGCGGCGGTCGCGGCGGACTGAGCGGGCGGTGCGGCGCCGGCATCGAGCGCGCTGGCTCCTGGCCTGCGTCGGGGGCCTCGCGTTGGGTGCCGGGGTGGCGCTGCGCGAGGGCCGGGCCGACCCGCCGCAGCCCACGGTGCGCCTCGACCTCGCGGAGTGCCTCGCGCGCGCTGAGCGGGCGTACCCGGGGCTGCGGGCGGCGCGGCACAAGGTCGCCGCGTCCGACGCGCAGCTCGACGAGGCCTGGGTGGCGCCCTTCTTCCCGATGAACGTGACGGGCTTCATGTCGCTGGCGCCCACGGCGCGCGGCAACTCCACCTACTCACCCGACGTGTTCGCGCAAAACCCCCTGGTCAGCGAGACCGGGGTGCTCGCGCGCTTCAACGTCGACACGGGCGTGCCCATCTCGCCGTGGACCTGGCTGCGCCTCGGGCGGGTGCGCGACGCCGCGCGGGCGGGGGTGCGCGCCAGCCGCGGAGAGGAGGCGCGGGCGCGCCTCGAGCTGCGGGCCAACGTGCGCAAGGCCTTCTTCGGGTTGCAGTCGTCGCGCGACGCGCTCTACCTCATCGAGCGCGCGGAGGGGTACATCGCCACGGCGAGAGAGCAGCTCGCCTCGGCGCGCCAGCAGGACGGCGGGACGGCCGGTCCCAACGACGAGGCCCAGCTCGAGATGGCCGCGGAGGACCTCGTCGTGCAGCGCGCCACGGCGACCCGCACCGGGCGCCTCGCCCGAGCGGCCCTGGGGCTGCTCACGGGCCTCGGTGAGTCCGTCGACGTGCCCGACGAGCCGCTATGCCCCTACCGGGTGGAGCTCGGGTCGCTCTCGCGGCACCTCACCCGCGCGCGGCTCAACCGGCCGGAGGTCGACATGCTCGCGGCGGGCGTGGCGGCGCGGCAGGCGGCGGTGTCGATCCAGCAGTGGGCGTACCTGCCCGACGTGGCGCTCGGGCTCGTCGCGGCGGTCTCGACGGCGACGACGATGGCCGACCAGCCCAACCCCTTCTCGGCCAACAACAACAACTACGCCTACTGGGGCGGCGGCCTCGCGCTGCGCTGGACCTTCGACCCGCTCGTCAACCGGCAGCGCGTCCGTCGCCTCTCCGAGGAGCTGGCGATGACCGAGGCCCAGCAGGCGCTCGCGCTCGGGGGGATGGCCCTGGAGGTCACCGACGCCTACGAGCGGGCGCGGGAGATCCAGACCGTCGAGGCCGCGCGCGGCCGCCAGGAGCGCTGGGGATTCCAGTGGTTCACGTCGGTGTTCCAGCAGTTCCAGTCGGGGGCTCTGGAGATCGGCGACGTGCTCATCCCCCTGCGGCAGTACCTCACGGCGCGGGCGGGTCACATCCAGTCCATCAACGACCTCGACACCGCGCTCTCGCAGCTCGCGATGGTCACCGGGCAGGCCGACCTCGACGCGCACCCCGACGAGGAGTGCGCCCTGCCCTCGGCCGCGCCGGGGCCCGCCGACGCCGCGGTGCCCGGCGACGCCGAGGGGGTGTCCGACGACGACATCGAGGCCATCCTCCGGGCCTCGCAGGCGGTCGAGGCGCCCCCGGTGGTGGACGCCGGCGCGCCGGCCGACGCGCGCCCCGCGCCGGGTGACAGGGGTATCGCCCGCCCGCGCTGATCGCCTACGCTCGCTCGCATGAGCGACGGCGAGAAGCGACCCTGGTGGCGGTCGAGCACCCTCTGGATCTTCATCGGCCTCGCGCTCGGCGTGCTCCTCGGCGGCTTCTTCCCACAGGACCAGCACCCCGCCGTCTACAACCTCTTCCGCTTCTTCTCGAAGGCCTTCATCGCGCTCATCAAGGGGCTCATCGTGCCCCTGCTGCTCTCCACCATCGTGGTGGGCATCGCGCAGACGGGCGACATCAAGGCCGTCGGGCGCATGGGGGCCAAGGCCCTGCTCTACTTCGAGGTGGTGACCACCATCGCGCTGGGCATCGGGCTCTTCATCGCCAACACCGTGCGCCCGGGCGACGGCCTGCCCCTCGACGGCGGCGCCCACGTCGCGGGCGTCGCGACGCAGCGGGCGCGCGACGGGTGGGAGATCGCGCTGCACATGTTCCCGTCGAACGTGGTGCAGCACGCGGCCGAGGGGGACATCCTGCCGGTGGTGGTCTTCGCGACGCTGCTGGGCCTCGCGCTCTCCCGCGCCGGCGAGGCGGGGCGCCCGGTGTTCGTCTTCTTCGAGGCCTTCGCGAAGGTGATGTTCCGCTACACCGAGATGGTGATGGCGCTCACGCCCCTCGGGGTCTTCGGCGCCATGGGCTACAACATCTCGCACATGGCGGCGGGGCACGTCGTCGACGGCCATTTCATCAAGGGCTGGACGGCGGTGTTCTACCTCCTCGGCCGTTACGCCCGCCTCGTGGGGAGCCTCTACCTCTCGCTCGCGGTGATGTTCTTCTTCGTCTTCGTCCCCATCCTCATCCTGTGTCGGGTGAAGGTCGGGGAGTTTCTCCGGGCCATCCGCGAGCCCGCGCTCACGGCCTTCTCGACGGCCTCCTCGGAGGCTGCGCTGCCGCGGCTGCTCGAGGAGATGGTGAAGTTCGGCGTGCCGCGCCGGGTGGCGGGCTTCGTGATCCCGACGGGGTACTCGTTCAACCTCGACGGCTCGACGCTCTACCTGGTGTTCGCGAGCCTCGCCATCGCGCAGGCCGCCCACGTCGAGCTCACGTTCACCCAGCAGCTCACCATGGTGCTGACCTTCATGCTGTCGTCCAAGGGCGTCGCCGGGGTGCCGCGCGCCACGCTCGTGATCATCGCCGGTACCTGCGCGAGCTATGGCCTCCCGGGCGAGGCGGGCGTGGCGATGCTGCTCGCGGTCGACGAGGTGATGGACATGGCGCGCACGACCCTCAACGTCACGGGCAACGCGCTCGCGAGCGTGGTCATCGCGCGCTGGGAGGGCGTGTTTCGCTCCGAGGCGCCGGGCGCGTAGGGCGCTCGACCGGCGCCCTGGGCGTTCGGCGGCCCCGCCACCCCGCGGGGCTCGCGCCCCTCCGGAGGTGCTAGGGCTGCGCCTTGCGCGCCACCGTCCCGTGCTCGACCTGATGGTGCAGGTACGTCGGGCTCAGCCCTGGCGCCAACACTCCCGGCGTCACCTCGCTCGACGGAAACATCTGTACGAAGTCCGCGGCGTGGGGCACCCGGTCGACCAGCAGCTTCTCCAGCGTCATGGCGGTGTACTGGTCCGCGCCCGCCTCGGGGGTGTTGGCGTTGAGCAGCACGTCGAGGTCGCCCTGGCGCGCCGCCGCCGCCACGCCTGCCACGCGGCTCGCGCGCGGGGACCAGTTGTCCGCGCACGTGCCGTTCTCCGAGCAGCCCCACACCCCGCGGTCGGTCTTGAAGAAGAGCGTCTGGTTGCCGGCGGTGTGCCCCGGCGTGCGCAAGAGCATCAGCCCGTCGCCCAGCACGAGGTCGCGGTCGATGAGCGCGAGGTTCTCTTCGCGCACCCCCGCCTTGCCGTCGGCCACGTACCAGGCCCGTTGCATGGGGTGAAGGTCGTCCCACTCGTCCCACTCGACCTTCGGCGCCAGCAGCGTGGCGTTGGGAAAGCGCGGGCGCAGGCGGCCGTCGGCGGTGCCCAGGAGCCCGCGGAGGTCTTGCGTGTGGAAATGGTCAAAGGCCACGAAGTCGATGTCTTCTGCCGCGACGCCCAGGCCCGCGAGCTGCGCCTCCAGGGCGTCGTACTGCTTCGCCACCCAGCGCGAGGCGGTCGACCCGAAGCGCTCGATGAGCCGCGCGAAGTACGGCGTCGCCTTCGCGCGCTCGACGTCCGTCGGGTTGAACAGCAGGGTCTTCAGCGCGCCGCCCGCGCGAAACTGCACCAGCAGCGCCCGGTGCGTCAGCGGGACAAACGGGGCCGGCGAGAGCGCCGCCGCCCAGAACGCGTACTTCGTCGGGTAGAGCAACGTGGTCACGGGCAGCGAGCGGGCGCACACCACGGCGCCCATCGCGGCGAAGCGCGCCCGGAGCGTCTGGGCTCCCTCGGTGATGGCGTGGAGCCGTCGACCATGACGGCGCACCGCCCAGGCGGCGTCGAGCTCGGAGAGGACTTCGAATCGGAGGTCGTCGTGGGTCAGCATGGCGTCGGGGCGACCTTTGGGGTCAGAGAGTGAAGACCGTCTTGATGGAGCGCGTCGCGCGGCGGGCAAGGTTGGCCTCGAGCGCCGCGCCGAACTGTTCGAGGGGATAGCGGTGCGTGACCAGCGACCCGACGGGCCGCGCGGTCGAGGTGAGCAGCTCCAGGGTGACCGCGAAGGTGCGGGCGCGCGTCGGCGGCGCAGCGTGCGGCGCGTCGACCCAGCCGTACGCGAGGCTCCCGACGATGGTCAGCTCCTTGGACCAGACGAAGCTCCAGTCGAGCTTCGTGATCTCGCCGGCGCCCCCGAGTAGCACCACCGTGCCCCCCGCGCGGGTCACCCGCAGCGCGTCGTCGAGCGAGCGCTGCGACCCGATGCAGTCGATCACCTGGTCGTACCCGCCCGCGAGGAAGGGCCGACCGAGCATCGGCCGCAGCACCGTCGCCTGGGTCTCGCGGGCCAGCGTGAGCACCACGTCCTCGCCGCGGGGCCGGAGCGCGTGGTGGACGCCCAGCGCGAGGGCCATCTCGGTCTGATAGTCCTCCAGCGCAAGCAGGGTCACCGACACGTCGGGGTGCAGCTCGCGAAGCGCCCAGGCCGTGCCGAGCGCGATGATGCCTCCGCCGATCACCAGCACGCGCTCGCCCGCCCGCGGGGGGTTGCGCAGCACCGCGTGCACGCCGACGGAGAGCGGCTCGGTGAGCACGGCGCGGTCGTCGTCGAGCCCGTCCGGCACCCGAAACAGCTGAAACTCGTGCGCCACCATGCGGTCGCCGAAGGCCCCCGGGAGCTCGGCGCAGGCGCCGATCATCATGCCCTTGCGCGGCCCGGTGCCCGCGCGCTCGCAGCTCGCATAGTCGCCCTGTCGGCAGCGCGCGCAACTGGTGATGCCCCGCACCGTGCACGACAGAAACGGGTCGACCACCACCCGGTCGCCCTCGCGCAAGGGGCTGCGCGCGGGGGGCGCGACGACGCGCGCGAGCACCTCGTGGCCAAACACCGCGGGCAGGCTGGCGAAGGCCGACAGGGCCGGCGAAGACTTCTGGAAGATGGCCGCCAGGTCGGTGCCGCAGATGCCCGCGAGGGTGGGCGCGAGCGTCGCGAAGTCATCGCTGGGGGGGACGGGCGCGGGCCAGTCGGGGCGCAGATCGAAGTTGGTTCCGCGGCCGTAGTAGAGCCCGGGCACCGTGCGCCCCAAGGCCAGCGCGAGTGCATACCGGGGGAGCGAGAAGTCGTAGACGAGGGCGCGCATCGCGGCACGAAGTGTAACCCCCAGCGAGCCCCTGCGCGCATGGTCTGAGGCGCGGAGGTCGCCAGCGATTCGGACGCCGGGCTCAGCGACCGGCGGTCGGAGTCGCGAGCCGCGTGCGCGCGTAGCGGTTGGCGCCGCGCGGAATGGCGTACCCGCCGCCGAAGGTCTCGGCATCGGCTGGACCGGGGATGGGCGAGTACCACACCTCGGTGACGACCCGCTCGGGCGTCAGGTCGACGATGCCGTATCCATGGCTCGCGAGCTCCAGGTCGACCTGATGCGGGTTGCGCCGGAGGAAGGACGTGCGAACGCCCGGGATCGAAGAAGCTGCGGCGCTCCCGAGCTGCTCGTCGAAGTTGCCGCGGGTGATCGACGTCGGGAGAAACTCTGCCCCCACCGCGCCGCGCCCGTTGGTCGGGTCATAAGGCGAGGCGGCGTTGAGGGGGTTGTCGACGACGTCCTGGAAGATCGTGAAGTGCGAGTCGCCGACGAGGAAGACGTTGTCCTGGATGCGCTCGTCGCGCAGAAAACCGATGAGTTGCGAGCGGGCCGCCTCGTGGCCCTGCCAGCCGCTGAACGCGGAGAACTCCGTGAACACTTTCTGCGTCGCGAGGAGTCGCCACGTCGCGCGACTCCTGCGGAGCTCGCTCATGAGCCAGTCGTACTGCACCGTGCCGAGCCGGCTGCGGCCCGCATCGCCGGGCAACGGGTCACGGTCTTCGAAGAGGGTCGCGTCGACGACGACGAGGTCGACGAGATCGCCGTAGCGCACCGTGCGGTAGAGCCGGTCGCGCGGTTGACCCGCGTCGAGCGCGGGCAGCGCGTTCCACTCGCGATAGGCCTGCACCCCGCCGCCGTACTCGGGGGGCGTACGGGAGAGGTCGTGGTTGTCCCAGAGCATGATCCAGGGATGTGCCTGCCTCGCGAGGCGCAGGTCGGGGTCGGAGAGGTACTGCGCGTGACGGCGGCGGTGGCTGGCGACGTCGGTGAGGTCCTCGACGGTGCCAGACGGCGGAACGCGGACGCGCTCCTGCTCGTCGACGAAGTCATAGATGTAGTCGCCCAGGTGGATCATCGCGTCGAGGTCACGGCGCTCGGCGATACGGCGGTAGGCGTTGAACCAGCCGCTGTACAGGCTGCTGCAGCTCGCCACGGCGAAGCGCAGGTGCGACGCGGCGCCGGCGGCCGCGGTGCGGGTGCGGCCGAGCGCCGAGACCTCGCCGTCGGGCGCGGTGAAGCGGTAGTAGTAGGTCGTCGAGGGGGACAGGCCCGAAGCGTCGACGTGGATGGTCCAGTCGACGTCCGGGCGGGCGGTCGCCGTGCCGCGCCTGATTACGGTGCGCAGCGCTGAGTCGGTGGCGATGACCCACTGCACCTCGGCGGAGGCCGTCGCGCCGGTTGGAGTCCAACGTGTCCAGAGGGTCACTCCGTCGGGGCGGGGATCGCCCGAGGCGACGCCGTGCTGGAAGGGGCCGCAGTCCGCCGCGAGGCCCGGCACGTCGAAGGACGGCCCGCCGCGGGGGTCAACCTGGATCACCAGCGTTCCCACCGAGAGCCGGGTGGGTCGGGCCACGGCCGGCGCGCGGAACACCAGGTCGGCGCCGCGGGCCTCGCCGACCAGCAGAGGCCAGCCCTCGATGGCAGGCACGCCGCTTGAGGCCGCGCCCGCGACGACCACCTCCGAGCAACTGGTCACCACGCGGTCGGGGGGCGGCCCCGCGTCGACGACATCGACGAGGTCCATCGGCGCTGACGCGTCGGTGAAGTCGGAGGCGTCGGGCAAGTCGAGCTCGACCGCGTCGACGATCGCATCGCGACTGGGCGCTCGCGCGTCGTCCGGCACGACCGCGGCCTGCTTGCACGACAGCAGCAACAGGGCGACCAGCGGGCCTCGGGACATCAGGTTCATGAGGGTGTGACCCTAGCGGCGCCATCCGGCGGTGCGATGACAGGCGGGTGGCAGTCGGGTGTCGCGCGGCAAAGCCTCCGGGCCGTCGATGATGGCCCAAGGCCTTCATCGCCGTCGCCGTCGACCATGCTCGTCCTGCGCCCCCGCGACGGGCCGAGGCTTCCTGGCGCGGTCGTGGCCGCAGCTCGTGCAGGGCGCACGGATGAACCCGGACGCGAGCACTCCGAAGCGCCGGAAGCCCTCGAAATCCGTGACGACGTAGCGGGGCAGCGAGCGTCCACCCTCCCGTATCCGCTCGGCTCAGGGCAGGATGATGAGCGTGGAGGCGGAGTGGTCGGCCGAGGCGAGCAGCGCGTGGTGATGGCGGTGGTGCCGACGCGCACGGCGGCGCTCGACCGGTGCCTCGACGGCGACCTCCTCGACTACCGCGGCGGCCTCGGCGACCGGGGCAGGTGCTCCCTTCGATCGGCGAGGCCGACAACGAAGGGAGGGCTACCCCTTGGTCTCGGGCGCGGGCTTCGTGCGGGCGGAGCCCGTGAGCTTGATGCGCTCGTCGCGGGCGTGCCGCTCCTTCGGGTGCTCGTTGTACCAGGTCTCGTACGACTCCCGGGTGATGAAGAGCTCGACGAGGCCCTCGCGCTCGATCTTCGCCTGGCAGCCGAGGCGCGAGATCGCCACCACGTCGAAGGCCTTGTCGAGGATGTCGTTCTCCTCGTCCTCCATCTCCGAGAGGAGGGGGAAGCCCTGCTTCACGTGCACGTGGCAGGTCGAGCAGCCGCACACCCCGCCGCAGGCCGATCCCTCCGGGGCGTTGGCCTTCACCGCGGCCTCGAGCAGCGTCGTGCCGAGCGGCACCTCGACCTCGACCTCGCCGTCGTCCGTGTTGAGGAAGCGAACCGTCGCCATCAGCGCGTCTCCTTGTCGTTCTCTGAGTCCTTCGCGTACGAGGCCGCGAGGTGCGGGTGCTCCGGCCGGTCTTTCACCGTGTCCTCGACCTCGGCCACGGCGCGGCCCTTCATCGCCTGCTGCACCGCCCGGTCCATCCGGCGCTCAGCCAGCGGCTGGGTCGCGCGGTCGAGCCCCTCGGTGCGCAGGTGCACCTTCTTCCCGTCCTGCGCCGCGATGGCCTCGCGCAGCGCCTTCAGCGCCCCGTCGAGCTCCGCGCGCTCGTCCTCGTCGAGCAGGTCGCCGTCGACCCGCAGCGCCGCCTCCGTCGCCGCGATCACCCGCTCGGCGTCCGTGATGCGCTCGCGCAGCTGCCGCGTCGCGAGGTCCGACTCCGCGTGCTCGTAGGACTCCAGCAGCATCCGCTCGACGTCGTCGCCGCTCAGCCCGAAGGAGGGCGTCACCTCGATGCGCTGCTCGATGCCCGTGTTGAGCTCGCGCGCGGTCACCGTGAGCATCCCGTCGGCGTCGACGCGGAAGGTCACCTCCAGCTTCGCCGCCCCGGCGGGCAGCGGGGGAATACCCCGGAGGGTAAACTTCGCGAGCGAGCGGTTGTCCTGGGCCAGCTCGCGCTCTCCCTGCACCACGTGGAGCTCGAAGCCCGTCTGCCCGTCGGCGTAGGTGGTGAACTGCTGCGCCCGCCCGGCGGGGATGGTGGTGTTGCGCGGGAGTATCTTCTCCGCCACGCCCCCCATGGTCTCCAGGCCGAGGGAGAGCGGGATGACGTCGAGGATGAGCGCGTCGTCCTTGGTCCCTTCGCCCGCGAGCAGGTCGGCCTGGATGGCCGCCCCGAAGGCCACCACCTGGTCGGGGTCGATGTCCGAGAGGGGCTCCTGCCCGAAGAGCTTCTTCACCTGCTCGCGCACGGCCGGCACGCGGGTGCTCCCCCCCACCAGGATGACCCCGTCGACCTCCTCGGGGCGCAGACCGGCGTCGCGCAGCGCGCGCTTCACCGCGGGGGTGGTGCGCTCGATGACCGGGCGCACGAGGTCCTCGAACTCCGTGCGACGGATGGCGCGCTCGAAGGTGGTCTCGCCGGACTTCACGACGATGACGGTGGTGGGCCGGTCGGTGAGCTCGTGCTTGGCCACGCGGGCCGCGTCGAGGGCCGCGCGCACCAGCTCGGGCGAGGCCGTCGCGGGGTCGACCCCCATGTGGCCGAGGGCCCACCCGGCGAAGAGCCGGTCCATGTCGTCGCCGCCGAGCTGCGCGTCGCCGCCCGTGGAGCGCACCTGGAAGACCCCGTCGTCGAGCGAGAGGATGGTGACGTCGAAGGTGCCGCCGCCGAGGTCGAAGACGGCGAAGGTGCCCCGGGTGCGGCCCTTGTCGAGCCCGTAGGCGAGCGCCGCCGCGGTGGGCTCGTTGAGCAGGCGCAGCACCTCCAGGCCCGCGAGCTTCGCGGCGTCCTTGGTGGCCTGCCGCTGGGCCTCGTCGAAGTAGGCCGGGACGGTGATCACCGCGCCGCCGACCGAGCGCAGCTTCGCCTCGGCGTTGGTGCGCAGCACCCGGAGGATCTCCGCGGACACCTCGACCGGAGTCACCGCGCGGCCGCGCACCTTGAAGCGCACGCTGTTCGACTCGCCCGGCGCGGGCATGGCGAAGTCGTAGGGCCCGAGCCGCCGGGTCTCCGGGTCGTCAGCGCCGCGGCCCATGAAGCGCTTCGCGGAGACCAGGGTCTCGCGCGGGTGCAGGGCCGCCTTGCCCTTGGCCTCGGTGCCCACCATCACGCCGCCGTGTTCGAGGTAGTGCACCACGCTGGGGAGCAGGGGGCTCTGGTCGCAGTCGAGCACGCACTCCGGGCGGCCGTCGACCATGTACGCGACAAGCGAGTGGGTGGTGCCGAGGTCGATGCCGATGGGGGTCGGCGGGGCAACGGGGTCGAATATTTGGAGGAGCGCCATCGGTTCAGGGGTCCTGATAGGGGAGGACGTCTCAGTAGTCGAGCGCGGCGTCGGCTTCGTCTTCGAAGCGCCGGAAGTATTTCAAGCGCACCAGCGCGTCGCGGGCCCGGCCGAGGGCGGTCGCGTCGGGCGCGTCGTCGGCGTCGAAGGCGGTCGCGAGCGCGGACTCCTCGGCGCGCGATCGGGCGCGCACCCGATCGAGCAGCGCCGCGACCTTGTCGGGCGAGCGCCGGGCCTCGTCGAGGGCCTCGCGGAGGTCCATCACCTCCATGAGGAGGGCGGGCGCCGGGCGGTCGGCGTCGCCCATCGAGAGGCCGTGGAGGGTGAGCAGCGCCTCGGCGCGGGTAAGGGGATCACGCAGCGCGCGGAAGGCCTCGTTGACGCCGACGGCGCGCTCGAGGGCCATGCGCCGCTCGCCGGGCGGGGCCTGCACGTAGCGGTCGGGGTGGAGCGTGCGGGAGAGGTCACGGTGACGCTGCTCGAGGGCGGCGCGGTCGAGGGAGAAGCGCCGCGCCAGCCCGAGGAGCTCGAAGGGGTCGGTCATGGTCGGGGCTCGATGGGTGGAGGAGGAACTGGGGCGAAGGGAGAGGGGGCGCCGCAGGCTCAGACGCCGAAGCTGTCGCCGCAGCCGCAGCCGGTGGCCTCCTGCGGGTTCACGAACTTGAACCCGTGCTGCATGAGCTTCACCTCGTAGTCGAGCGTGGTGCCGTTGAGGAACACCAGGGACTTCGGATCGACCACGACCCGCAGGCCGTCGAAGTCGAAGAGCTGGTCGCGGGTGCCCTGCTTGTCGGCGAACTCGATCACGTAGGAGAAACCCGAGCAGCCGCCGCCGCGCACGCCCAGCCGCAGGGCCGCGCCCGGGGTGCCCCGCTTCTCGAGGGCCTCCTTGGCCTTCTCAACCGCCTTCGGGGTCAACTGCACTGCCAGCTCGGTCGCCATGCCTCGTCTCCTGTCTCCCTCGTCGCAGCCTACGAGCCGCGCTTCGCCGACTGCTTCTTGCGGAAGTCCTCGATCGCGCTCTTGATCGCGTCCTCGGCCAGCACCGAGCAGTGGATCTTCACCGGCGGGAGGTTGAGCTCCTTCACGATGTCGGTGTTGCGGATCGCCGAGGCCTCGTCGAGCGTGCGGCCCTTCAGCCACTCGGTGGCCAGCGACGAGCTCGCGATCGCCGAGCCGCAGCCGAAGGTCTTGAACTTCGCGTCCTCGATCACCCCCGCGTCGCTCACCTTGATCTGCAGCCGCATCACGTCGCCGCAGGCCGGCGCCCCCACGAGCCCGGTGCCCACGTTGGGGTCCTCCTTGTCGAGGGTGCCGACGTTGCGGGGGTTCTCCGCGTGCTCGATGACCTTTTCGCTGTATGCCATGACCGTATTCCTTCTTTGGTGTCCGTTGAGAAGCCCGCGTGACTCAGTGCGCCGCCCAGACGATGTCCTTGAGGTTCACGCCCTCCTTGGCCATCTCGTAGAGCGGCGACAGGTCGCGGAGCTTCTTGACCTTGTTGACCACGAGGTCGCCGACGTAGTCGACCTCCTCCTCCGTCGTGAATCGCCCGAGGCCGAAGCGGATGCTCGTGTGCGCGAGCTCCTCCTCGACGCCCAGCGCCCGGAGCACGTACGAGGGCTCGAGCGACGAGCTCGTGCACGCGCTGCCCGACGACACCGCGACGTCCTTGATGGCCATCATCAGCCCCTCGCCCTCGACGTACGAGAACGACACGTTGAGGTTGTTGGGCAGCCGCCGCGCGTCGTCCCACGCGCCGTTGATGTGGCACTCGTCGAGCTCGGCGAAGAGCTTGCCCTTGAGCCGGTCGCGCAGGCCCTTGACGCGCGCGGCCTCCTCGCGCCACCCCTTCGTGAGGATCTCGCAGGCCTTGCCGAAGCCGACGATGCCCGGGACGTTGAGCGTGCCCGAGCGGTTGCCGCGCTCGTGGCCGCCGCCGTCGATCTGCGCCGTGAGCCGCACCCGCGGCCGGGCCCGGCGCACATAGAGCGCCCCGACGCCCTTGGGGCCGTAGATCTTGTGCGCGGTGATGGACACGAGGTCGACGCCCATGTCCTTCGCGCTGAACTCGGTCTTGCCGATGCCCTGCACCGCGTCGCAGTGGAAGATCACCCCGCGCTCCTTGCAGAGCGCGCCGATCTCGCGAATGGGCTGGATGGTGCCGACCTCGTTGTTGGCGAGCATCACGGACACCAGGATGGTCTTGTCGGTGAGGGCCGCGCGCACGTCGTCGACGGAGACCACGCCCTCCGGGCCGACGTCGAGGTAGGTCACCTCGTAGCCATCCTTCTCCAGGCGCTTGCACGTGTCGAGCGCGGCCTTGTGCTCGATCTTCGTCGTGATGATGTGGTTGCCCTTGTCGCGGTAGAACTCCGCCACGCCCTTGATGGCGAGGTTGATGCTCTCCGTCGCCCCGGACGTGAACACGATCTCCTCGGGCTTCTCGGCGCCGATGAGGGTGGCCACCTGCTCGCGGGCGTAGGTGACGGCTTCCTCGGCGGTCCAACCGAACTTGTGCGAGCGCGACGCCGCGTTGCCGAAGTGCTCGGTGAAGTACGGCAGCATCGTCTCGAGCACCCGCGGGTCCATCGGCGTGGTCGCGTGGTTGTCCATGTAGATCGGGAACTTGAGGGACATCGTCTTGGATCTCCGTGGTCGTCAGTCGTGTCGGGGGCCGTGGAGGCCCGCCACCAGCTCCGGGGCCCCGCAGCCGTGCAGGTCGCAGCGCGGGCATGAGGTGATCAGCCGCTCGGGCTCGCACTCCTCGCAGGTCTCGAGGTAGGCAACCGAGGAGCGCAGCTCGTCGCACAACTGCCCGAGCCGCTGGAGCTGGAGCTCGGTGTCGAGCAGCTTCTGCTGATAGAGCTCGCGAATCTTCGCCATCGCGCCCGTCGCGCTGCCCGAGCGCTCCCACTCCGAGACAAGCTCGCGGATGTCCGGGAGGGAGAAGCCGAGGTCCTGGAGACGGGAGATCCAGCGGACGCGCAGCACGGCGTCGTCGCTGTAGAGCCGGAACCCCCCTTTGCTGCGCTCGATGGGCTGCAGCAGGCCGAGCTCTTCATAGAGGTGCAGCGCGCGCACGGTCTTCTGGGTCCGCTGGGCCAGGTCGCCGACCCGCAGGAGCACCGACCCGTCACCCCGCAAAGGCGGCGGCGGGACAAGTACCTCGGGGTTCACGATGGGGAGCCGGAGTGCCATTGCTTCCTCGGAACAACCTTACCCATGCGTAAGGGTTGGGTCAGGGATCGACCCTTACGTACGGGTAAGAGTCAGTGAGGTCAAGCAGCGATTCGTCGGGCCTCGACCCTCGTCCCGAATTTCCCCTCGCTTCCCCCTCCGGAGGTGGCCGCCACCCCGCCGCCACCCTCCGCCGCCATGGCGGCGGCCTGGGAGGGGTCGCCAGGCCCCCGGCGAATCCCGCGCGCGCGCTGACGGCACGGCCCGTGGAAAGCCCGCTGGCTCGATGCGGTGGATGACGGTGGCGATCGTGGCGGCGTGGGTCGGGGGCACCGGGGCGGGCCTTTCTCGCGGTGTGGCAGCGGCGCTGCTGGCGCTGTCCCTCGCGGTGGTGTGGCTCGTGCCGCGTGGGTGTGCGGTGGCCCTTGGGGTGCTGCTGGGGGCGCTGGCGGCCGGGGCGCTGCGCGGTGGCGCCGAGCCCTGGTGGACGGCCCCGCCGAGCCCAAGGGCGCTGCGGGTGGACGGTCGGGTGGTGCGGGGCTGCGACGCCCACGGGGACTTCGTGCGCTGCGTGGTGGCGACCGACACCATGGGCACCGTGTCGCTGCGCGCGCCGCGCGGGCGCTGCGAGGCCGCCCCGGGCGATCGGGTCACGGCGATCGTGAGCGCGCGGCCGGTGGTGCCGTGGCGCAACCCGCCGCTCGAAGACCCGTCGATGCAATCCCTGCGGCGGGGCCTCGCGTGGCGGTTGGAGACCGCGCAGTGCGGGGTGCTGGGTCGCGACGCAGGGGTGCTCGACACGCTGCGACGAGCCGCACGACGGGCGCGGCGGTCGGTCGACGCGGCCCTGCGAAGCACCCTCACGGAGGCGGGGGCGGCCCGCGCGGCGGCGCTGCTCTTCGGCGACGAGCGGGGCCTCGACGACGCGACGCTGGAGGCCTTCCGCGAGACCGGGCTGGCGCACCTCCTGGCGGTGAGCGGCGCGCACGTCGCGGTGGTGCTGCGAGGCCTCGGGGCGGCGGTGTCCTGGCTGGCCTGCCGCTCCCGGTGGATCGTCGCCCGCGGCCTCGCCTGGCGCGCCGCGAGGGTGCTCCCGTTGCCTCTGGCGGGCTTCTTCGTGCTGATGACGGGCGAGTCGCCGGCCTCGGTGCGGGCGCTGCTCTCCGGCGTCGCGGTCGCGCTGTTGTCGCTGTGGGGGCGCCGCGCGCGGGCGCTGGACGTGCTTGCCCTGACGGTGCTCGCGATGACCCTCGTCGAGCCTGCGCTCACCCACGACCTCGGGCTGCAGCTCTCCGCGGTGGCGACCGCGGCGCTGGTCGCGCGGGCCGGGGTGGGGTCCCCAGCGCCGGGCGAGGGGTGGGGTCGGCGGGCCCTGGGGTGGGCCGGCGAGGCGCTGCGGGCGACGGTGCGCGTGGGCCTCGCCGTGACGCCGCTGCTCGCGCTGCGCTTCGGCCGGGCGCCCGCGCTGGCGACGCTCGCCAACCTGCTGGCGGCGCCGCTCGCGGAGGTGGTCGCGCTGCCGCTCTCGCTGGCCACGGCGGCCGTCTCGATGCTCTCGCCCGCCCTCGCCGCCCCGCTGGGGTGGGTGACCGAGCGCGCCCTCGCGCTGCTGTTCGCGCTCGCCGCGCGGGCGCAGGGAGTCCCCTGGGCGTCCGCGGTCTGGCCGATGCCCACCGGCGGGCAGGCGGCGGTCGCGACGGCGGCGCTCGTGGCGATGTGGGTCGTGGGATGGCGGGCGCGCACGGCGCTGGGCGTCGCGGCGCTCCTGGCGATCGGGGCGATGGAGCTGCGCCTGCGAGACGTGCAGTCGGCGCACGGGGCGCTGCGGGTGACCGCCCTCGACGTGGGGCAGGGCGACGCCATCGTGGTCGACCTGCCGGACGGGCGCACGCTGCTCGTCGACGCGGGAGGGGCGCTGCACGGCGAGGCCGACCCGGGGGCGACGGTGGTGGTGCCGTGGCTGCGCGCGACCCGGCGCACCGAGCTCGCGGTGGTGGCGCTCACGCACCCGCACCCCGATCACGGCGGGGGGCTCGCGGCGGTGCTGGAGGGGATCGCGGTGCGGGAGTTCTGGGAGACGGGGCAGGGAGAGGCGCTGGCGATGGGCGGCTTCTACCGCGCGGCGATCGCGGCGGCGGCGCGGCGTGGCGTGGTGCGCCGAGGGGCGGCGGCGCTGTGCGGCGCCCATCGACTCGGTGCGGTCACGGTGACGGTGCTGGCGCCGTGCCCGATGAACCCCGACGTGGCGCCCAACGACGCCTCCCTGGTGCTGCGCCTCGACCACGGGCGCTCGAGCGCGCTGCTGCCGGGCGACCTCGAGGCGGCGGGCGAGCGGGCGCTGCTCGCGCGACTGTCCCCCGTCACGGCGCTGAAGGTGGGCCACCACGGCAGCCGCACCTCGTCGACGGAGGCCTTCCTCGCGGCGCTGCGCCCTCGGGTGGCGCTGGTGTCGAGCGGCCACCCGTCGCCCTTCAACCACCCGCACGCGGCGGTGGTCGAGCGCTTCGCGCGCCGGGGCATCCGCCTGATGCGAACCGACCGTCAGGGCCTGGTGGCGGTGACGCTGCGCGCCGATGGGGGCTTCGACTGAGCGACCTCCTCCAGCGGCCCGGCGGAGGGGTCTGACACCGGGGCGACTTCGCGCTATGTCCGCGGGCCTGTGATTCCAGCCCTCGACATCGCGGAGTTTCGGGTCTTCGGTGTGACCTTCCACACCTTCGGGCTGCTCGTTGCGGTGGGCGTGCTGCTCGGCCACCACATGACGGTGCGGCGGGCCCGCGCGCTCGGCCTCGCGTCGGTCAGCCTCGTCGACCGCTTCGTGCTCGTGGTCTTCGCTGGCGGCTTCGTCGCGGGCCACATGCTCGACACCATTTTCTACCACCCGGAGGTGCTGCGCCGTGACCCGATGGAGCTGTTCATGCTCCACCACGGGCTGTCGTCGTTTGGCGGCATCACCGGCGGGGTCGTCGCGGGCCTCGGGTACGTGCGCCTCCACAAGCTCAACCCGTGGGTGTTCACCGACCTCGCGACCTACGCCTTCCCCTTCGGCTGGCTCTTCGGCCGCATGGGCTGCGCCATCGTGCACGACCACCCCGGGCGCCTCACCGACTCTCCCCTCGGCGTGCGCTTCGCGGGCGGCACGCGCTTCGACCTCGGGCTCATCGAGTTCGCGCTCACCCCGCTGCTCATCGCCCTCGTGGTGTTCGTCGGGCGCCGCACCCGCCGGCCCGGCATGGTCACCGGCGCCCTCGCGGTGGTGTACGCCGTGATGCGCTTCCCGCTCGACTTCCTCCGCGCCACCGACCTCGGGCCCGAGAGCGACCCCCGCTACGCCGGGCTCACCCCGGCGCAGTGGGCCTGCCTCGGGGTCTTCGTGCTCGGCGTGTGGATGCTTGGGAAGGCGCGCTCCCACGCGCCGCTGCCGCCGCCGGGGGCTCAGCCCGCCGCGTCGCCGCCGCCGTAGCGCTCGAGTCCGCGGGCCAGCTCGTCGCGCACCCGCTTCTTCAGCTCGTCGGGCTCGCGCACGACGGCGGCCGAGCCCCAGCGCAGAACCCAGCCCACCACCTCGGTGAGCCCGGTGGCGTCGAACTCGATGCGAAGCTCGCCGCCCGGCAGCCGCGAGGTCTTTTGGGTGGGGTGCCACTCCCGCGGCTCGATGTACTGGGCCACCCGCGCGTCGAAGTCGACCACCACGTGCTGCCGCTCGGCGCCGCCGCCGTAAATACCAAAAGCGCCCTCGAAGAGCTGCTGCACGTTGAACTCGGGGTTGCGCTTGAAGGGCGCCGCGGAGAGCGCCCGCACGCGCTTCATCAGGTCGATGGCGAAGGTGCGCGCCGCGTCCTTCTGGACGTCGCGGCCGACGACGTACAGCCGGTTCTGATAGAGCACCAGCGCGTAGGGCTCGACCTTGCGCGCGCCCGCCGTGGTGCCGCCCTCGTAGTGGAACTGCAGCGTCAGCGTGCGCAGGATGCCGTCGTAGACCTCGTAGATCTGGTCCTTCAGCTTGCGGTAGTTGCGCGGCGCCTCGGGGATGTAATGGAAGCGGTCGGCCATCGCCCCCTCCTCGTCGCCGGGCGGGGAGAGCTTCGCGAAGAGCTGCGAGAAGTCGTCGTGCAGCGGCGTGCCCGTGAACACGTCGAACATCCGGCGCACCGCCGAGAGCGAGTAGCGCTGGTAGCGCGTGAGCCGCACCGGGTCGGTGGCCTTGCCCGCCCGCACCACGCGCACCCGCCGCTCGCCCGCCACGTCGACGGCCTCGAGCTCGATGCCCGCCGCCTCGAGCGCCTTCAGGTCGCGCCGGATGGAGCGCGGCGTCACCCCGAGGTCGCGGGCGATCTCCTCGATGCGAACGCCCTCGACGTTGGTCTCCAACAGCTGGTGGAGCTGGAAGAGCCGGACCGCCTGGGTGTACTGCCCGGAGGGGCGGCCGGGGGAGGGGCGACGCGGCATGACGGACAGTGAATGTCACAGCCCGCGCCGCGGGTAAAGAGCGAAGCACCGCCCCCGCGCCGCGACACATTTCTCCGCGGCGGCGCAGACCCGCGCGGGGCGTCGCCCGTCAGGAGCACGCACCGCTCCTACGGAGGTTTCCATGAGTCCACTGCGCCGCCTCGTGTTCGATCGACGCTCGCTCCACGCCGTCGCCGCCGGGTGCGTCGCGCTCGCCGCCGGAGGGGTCGTCCTCCTGCGGGCCCCGTCGCCGGGCGTCACCGCGCCCGTCACCGCGGGCCCCGGCTCGCCCTCGCACGACCGCGCCGGCCGCGCCCCGCGGCGCACCGCCACCGGCCCGCAGCTCACCGCCCGCATCGCCCTCTCCCAGGGCGCGATCGCCCGGCGCACGCCCGGCCACGTCTTCGCCGTCGTCGACCTCGACGCCGACCGTCGCGCCGACGACGTGCGCCGCGCCCCGGTCGCCATGGCCCTCGTCGTCGACGTCTCGGGCTCCATGTCCGGCGACAAGATCGAGCAGGCCCGCCGCGCGGTGCTCAGCACCCTCGCGGCCATGCGCGACGACGACCGCATCGCCCTCGTCACCTACAGCGACTCGGCCCGCGTGGTGCAGCCCCTCGCGCGGGCCGGGGACGTGCGCTCCTACCTGGAGGGCGTCGTCCCCACGCTGGAGCCCATCGCGGGAACCAACATCCCCGCCGGGCTCGCGGCCGGCGCCGCCGCGCTCGGCGACGCCAGCGACGATCTCGTGCGGCGCGTGGTGCTGGTCTCCGACGGCCGCGACGGCTCGGGCCAGAGCCTCGACGCCGTCGCCAGCGGGGTGCGCCTGCGGGCCGACCGCGGGGTCACCCTGTCCTCCCTCGGGGTGGGCGCCGACTACGACGACGCCTACATGAGCCGGGTCGCGGACGCCGGCCGGGGCAACTATGAGTTCCTGCGGGAGGGCGGGCAGCTCCGGGCCTTCCTCGGCCGCGAGCTCGACGCCGCGGCGCGCACCAACGTCGATCAGGCCGCCGTCGACCTCGAGCTCCCGGAGGGCTGGAGCGTCGCCCGCGCCTACGGCGTCGAGCCCGAGACCCACGGTCGCCAGGTGCGCCTCCCGGTGGGCGCCATGTCCGCGGGCGAGCACCGACGGGTCGTGCTCGACCTCGCCGTGGACCCCGACCGCGGGCCCGACGCCACCTCCGCGGGCGCCCTCGGGGTGAGCCTCTCGTGGCGCGCGGTGCCCGAGCGCCGCGACGCCCGCATGGCAGTCGAGGCGCTGCCCCTCGGCCTGGTGGGCGACGGCGCCGCGGCCCTCGCGTCGCGCGACCCGGCGGCCTTCGCCGACGCCCAGTCGGTGGCCCTCGCCGCCCGCCAGCAGGACGCCGTCGAGGCGTGGCGCAGCGGGCGGGCCGCGGAGGCCGAGCGCATCACGCGGTCCAACGTCGTCGCGCTCCAGGCGCTGCAGGCCGCCGCCCCGTCCCCTGCGCGCGCGGCGCAGATCACGCGCTACAACGCCGACGGCGCCAACTTCAACCAGATGCGCGCGGCCAGCGCCGAGGGGCGCGCGTACGGCCTCGGGTCCAACGCGCTGCACCGGCGCGCGATGCGCAGCGGCTCCGGGTACTGAGCGCGGAGCGGAGGCGGCGATGCTGGCGATGTTGCGCGTGCTGATGTTGGGGGCCGCCCTGGTGGGCGCCGCCCTCGTGACCGGAACCTGGTCGGCCCTCGCGGCGGTGGCTGTGTCGTGCGCGGCCGCGGCGCTCATCGACGGGCGGCGGAGCGCGCTCGCGCTGATCGCCGGCTCCCTCGCGGCGCTGCTCCACACGGCCCTCGGCGGGGCGTACCCGGTGCTGGCCGGGGCGCTCTGGTGCGCGCTGGTGTGGTCGCCGCGGGCCGCGCGAGGCCCCGACGGGCGGTCGCGCCGGGCCGTGGCGGCGCTCGCCCTCCTGGGCGGCGGGGCGGCCGCGTGGACGGCCGCGCGCTTCGGCGCCGACCCCTCCGCGGCGGTGCGCATGGCGGCCGTGCTCGTGGCGGGGCTGCTGGCCTCGGCGGGCGCGCTGGTGGCGGTCGACGACCCCGTGGCGACCGCCCTTCGTTGGGCGATGCTGCCGGCGCGGGAGCCCGTCGACGCGGCGCTCGCGCGGGCCCTCGAGCTGCGGCGGCGGGCCGCGCTCGCGGAGGTCACCCAGCGGGTCGACGCGGAGACGGCGGCGCGGGTCGAGCGGGCCTGGGCCTCGCTGGCCGACCTGGGCCGCGACCTCGCGGCGGCGCGGTCGCGCGGGGCGGCGCCCGGGTGGATGGTGGCGCGGGTGGAGTCCCACGTGACGGCGCTCGAGCGCGCCCACGAGCGCCTCGACGCGCACCTCGCGAGCAGCGTGCGCGTGGCCGACCCGCGCCTCGCCGACGTCGAGCTGGCGAACGAGTCGCTGGAGCTCGAGGCGCGCGCCCTCGATGAGGTGAGCGGGTCCATGACGCCGCCCATGCGATCGGCGCCGGAAACTTCCGCGCACTGAGGGGTGGGTGCTAGGCGCCCTGCATGCGACTGCTCGGATCCCTCTGGTGCGCGGGATGGCTGGCCGGGGCCGCGGGCGGGTGCGCGACCTCGATGCGACAGACCCTCGACGAGACCGCGGCGGTCTTCCACGACGACCTGCGCTGGGGGCGGCTGCCCGCGGCGGAGACGGCGGTCGATACGGAGATGCGGGCGGCCTTCCAGGCGCACCACCGGGGGTGGGGCGAGTCGGTGCAGGTGATCGACGTGGAGGTCGAGAGCCTGCGCGCGACCTCCGACCGCGGGAGCGCCCGGCTGCGGGTGTCGTGGGTGCACGCGAACGACTCGACGGACGTCAAGCAGAGCCTCGTGGAGGAGCAGTGGGAGAGCCGCGCAGGCGCGTGGCGCCTCCGGGGTGAGACGGTGATCGCGGGTGATCCGGGGCTGTTCGGAACGCCCGCCCCCGAGCGGCGCACGGCGCTTCGCTGACGGCCGCGGAAGGAGACGAGCGATGACGACGGAGACCATGAGCCTGGACCTCGACCGCCGGACGAACGAGCGCACCGACGTGGAGCTATGGGTCGACGCCGAGGGGGACAACGGCGACGGCCTTCGCGCGATGGACCTCTCCCTGGGCGGCCTGCTGCTCGACCGGAGCGTCGCCCTGAAGACCGGGACGCGGGTGACGCTGGAGCTGCGGCTGCCCGACCGCGAGGGCGCCCTGAGCATCGAGGCCGAGGTGACCGGCGCGCGGCGCGAGGGGGGCGTCGGGATGCGCTTCATCTGCCTCTCGCGCGCCCAGCGCGTGCGCCTCGCGGACTACCTGCTGCGCTGCTGGGCCTGAGCCTCCGTCGGGGCCGCTCCGGCCCTGCGCTCCCCTTCTCGACCATCCTTGAAATGGACGAAGGCCCCGGCGGATGTTCTCCGTCGGGGCCTTCGTTCAGGTCGCTGGGACCCTAGCGCGCGCGATCAGTGGCGGCGGTGGCGGCCGCCGTGGCCGCCGTGGCCACCGTGGCCACCGTGGCCACCGTGGCGGCCGTGGCGGCCGCGGCGACCCGCCGGCTCTTCGATCGGGGTGGTGATGCCGATGGCGGCGGGGCCCGAGCCGGTGGCCGGCGCGGTGGCGCAGCGGCCTGCGGGGCTGTCGGGGGTCACGATGACGAACTGCACGCGGCGGTTGGCAGAGCGGGCGGCGGGGGTCGTGCCCGGGATGAGCGGGCAGCTGGGGCCGAAGCCGTGGCCCTCGAGGCGACCCTCGACGATGCCGTGCTCGGTGACGTACCGGCGCACCGAGAGGGCGCGGCGGTTGGAGAGGTCGAGGTTGTGCGCGGCGTCGCCGACGTCGTCGGTGTGGCCCTGCACGTCGACCGACAGGTTGCCCATCGCGCGGAGGATCGAGACGACCGAGTCGAGCACCTGGAAGCTCTGGCGGCCGACGATCACGTCGCTGTTGGTGCGGAAGTTCACCTGCTGGAGGATGCGGATCGAGTTGCCCTCGGTGACCGCGAGCGACTCGCCGTCGGGGCAGCCGTCCTCGTCGTCGCGGCCGTTGAAGGTCTCGGGCTGCGTCGGGCAGCGATCGGGACCCTCCGGCTGGTCGATGATGCCGTCATGGTCGGCGTCGGGGGCCGGGCAGCCGCGGCGGGTGGCGCTCGGGCTGGTGCCGGCCGCCTCGGTCGGGCACTGGTCTTCGTCGTCGAAGACGCCGTCGTGGTCCTGGTCGCCGCGGGGGCAGCCGCGCCGGGCCGGGTCGGGGCTCGCGCCCTGCGGCTCGGTCGGGCACTGGTCTTCGGCGTCGGGCACGCCGTCGCCGTCGCGGTCGCTGGTCGGGCACCCGCGGCGGGCCGGGTCGGGGGTCGCGCCCGCGGGCTCGTTCACGCAGAGGTCTTCGTTGTCGTAGACGCCGTCGCCGTCGGTGTCGGCCACCGGGCAGCCGCGGCGGGCGGGGTCGGGGCGGTCACCCTGCGGGGTGTCCACGCACTGGTCGTCGGGGTCCATCACCCCGTCGTTGTCGGTGTCGCGGACGGTCGCGGCCTCGTCCTCCGGCACGCGCAGCGCGATGGAGAGGCCGCCGCTCCAGAACATGGCGTTGGCGTCGGGGAAGTTCGTCGGGATGCCGTCGACCTCGGACTGCTGGAACACCATCCCGAGGCGGAGCGCCGGGCCGATGCCGAGCCAGCGGGTGACCGCGAACTCGAAGCCGAGGCCGGCGTCGAAGGTGAGGCGCTGGTCGTCACCCGTGAAGGCCAGGCCGACGTTGGCGTCGAGGAAGAGCCGCCCGATGCTGCCGATGCGCGGCTCGATGCGGAGGCCGCCCATCGGGGCGAGCACGCGGCCGGTCTGGCTCTCGCCCGTCGGCGAGGTGACGCTGCTCGGGAACCACCAGTTCGCCAGGCCCACCTGGAGGGCGAGCGGGCCGACGATGGTGAATCCGAGCCGGACCGACCCCTGGATGCCCAGGCCGTCGTATCCGAGAAGCGTGCGCTGGTGGTCTGCCAGCATGGTGCCCACGCCGCCCTCCACCCGGAGGGCGAAGCGCGACAGCACCTGCGCGTCAGCGGACGGCGCAGCAGCCATCACCGCCGCCATCACGGCCACGATGCCCGCGATCTTCGCGGTGCTCTTTCCTACCGGGTTCGATCCTCTGCTCATCCCGTCGCCCTCATTGCTGGTGACCGTCCGGCCCCTCGAAGCGGGGACCATGGCGATCGATTGGTTCATCCGCGTTGACGTCGAGCGGGGCCTCGCAGCTCCCACCAGCTTCACGCTCATCCGACCGCCGCAGAATACAGTCCTTCGCTACCGATGGGCAGAGTATTCAGCGGCGCTCACGGTGACCCACACGCACCACGGCCCTCTCGACCGAGCGACGAAAACGTCTGAAATACAGACATTTCCTGTGATCCTGGCGGAGAGCTCCCTGGCGCATCATCGACCGTCTGCCGCGCCGCGTACATCCCCCTGCGCTCCACCGACGCCCACCATGAAGAGACCCGCCCGCCTCGCCCTCGCGTCCCTCCTCGTCGCCTGCGCCGGCCGCTACGCGCCGCCGCCGCGGTGCCCGCCGACCGCTGCCGCGCCCGCCTCGCCGGGCCCGGCGCTCGTCGACAGCGACCGCCTGCCCACCGCCGACGCCCCGAGCCTCGGGCCCGCCTCGGCGCCGCTCACGGTGGTCGTCTTCAGCGACTTCCAGTGCCCGTACTGCGCGCGCGGCCGCCTGGTCACGAGCGACCTCCGCGCGCTCTTCCCCTCCGCCGTGCGCGTGGTCTGGCGCAACCTCCCGCTCATCCGCCACCCGATGGCCCACCAGGCCGCCGAGGCGGCGATGGAGGTGCACGCCCAGGCCGGCGCCGAGGCCTTCTGGCGCTACCACGACCTGTTGTTCGCCCACCAGGCCGAGCTGTCGCGCGAGAGCCTGCTCCGCGACGCGCGCCTCGTCGGGGTCGACCCCTCGCGCTTCGAGCGGGCCCTCGACGAGGGCACCCACCGCGCCGCCGTCGACGGCGACGCCGCGCTCGCCGAGCGACTGGGCATCGACGGCACGCCCGCGTTCGTCCTCAATGGCACCCGCGTGGTGGGGCTCCAGCCCTTCGCGGTCTTCGAGTCCGCGGCGCGGCTCATCCTCGCGCGCGCCGCCGCGATGCCCGACCCGACGAGGGTGTACGCGGACATGGTGCGCGCCCCGGTCGTCCTCGCCGAACCCGTCGATGAGTCCCGCGCCACGGTCGACCCCTGGGCCGGCGTACACGCGCTCCCGGTGCCCCCCACCGCGCCCGCCCGCGGGGCGGCCGAGGCCCCCGTGGTGCTGCAGGTGTTCAGCGACTTCGAGTGCCCGTACTGCGCCCGGGTGCGCCCCACCCTCGACGCGCTCCGGGCGCACTACGGCGACCGCCTGCGCATCGTCTGGCGCGACCTCCCGCTGCCCCGCCACGCCCACGCCCTCGCCGCCGCCGAGGCCGCGCGCGAGGTGCTCGCCCAGCGCGGCCCCGATGGCTTCTGGCGCATGCACGACCTCCTCTTCGCCGCGCAGTCGGCGGAGGACCCCCTGGGCCCCGGGCTCATCGAGCGCCTCGCCGTCGAGGCGGGCGCCGACCGCACGCGCCTCCGCGCCGCGCTCGAGGACCACCGGCACCGCGCGGTCATCGACGCCGACGTGGCCGCCGCCGCCGCCACGCGCCTGCGCCTGGGCACGCCCGCGTTCTTCATCAACGGGCACCTCATGTCGGGCGCGCGGCCGCTCGCGGAGTTTCGGCAGCGCATCGACGGCCTCCTGGGCGCGCCGTGACCCGGGTCCTCCTCGCGGCCCTCGCGCTCTCCCTCGCGGCCTGTCCGGGGCGGACGCCGCCGGGGCCTGCGCTCCCGGAGTCCTTCACCGCCGTGGACGATCGGGCCCCGGCGCCGCGCCGGGTGGTGTGCCTCGTCCCGAGCGCCACGGAGCTGGTGTTCGCCCTCGGCGCGGGCGACCGCGTGGTGGGCGTCTCGGCCTTCGACGACTACCCCCCGGAGGTGACCCGGCTCCCGCGCATCGGCGGCATGACCAACCCCTCCTTCGAGGGCATCGCGGCCCTGCGCCCGGACGCCGTCGTCGGGGTCGAGGGGCCCACCGACCTCGCCGCCCTTCGCCGGCTGCGCTCGCTGGGCGTGCGCGTCTTGGTGCCGCGGGTGGAGTCCGTCGCCGAGGTGCTCTCCGGCATCGACCTGCTCGGCCGCCTGCTGCACCGGGCGCCGGAGGCCGCCGCCCTCCGCGGGCGCATCGCGCGCGAGCTCGACGCCGTGCGGGCGCGCGTCGCGGGCCGCCCGAGGCCGCGCACCCTCGTCGTGCTCGGACGCCGCCCGCTGGTCGTCGCCGGCCCCGGCTCGTGGATCGACGAGCTCGTCTCCCTGGCCGGCGGCGCCAACGTCGTCACGGCCGGTGGGCGCTACCCGACCGTCCCGCGCGAGGCCCTCGCGGCGATGCGCCCGGACGTCATCCTCGACCTCACGGGCCACGCCGAGGGCGCGGCGCTCCGCGACGAGCTCGCGGGCGTCGACCTCCCGGCGCTGCGCCAGGGCAGGGTGGCCAGCTTCGCAGACCCGATGTTCCTTCGGCCGGGGCCGCGCGTGGCGGAGTCGGCCCGGCAGATCGCCGCCGCGCTGCACCCCGACTGAGGGGATTGCGTCCGACGCCCGGAGGCGCCACGACTCCGCTGCCGTGGACGCACCCATCTCGCTCGCCGGTCAATCCCTCGACAGCGCCCTCCACGAGGAGGTGCGAGCCCCCTGGGACGGCGCCCTCCTCGGGCGCGTCGCCCTCGCCGACGCCGCCACCGCCGCCGAGGCCGCGCGCCTCGCCGCGGAGGCCTTCCCCGCCACCTCCCGGCTCCCGGCGTTCCAGCGCGCGGCCTTCGTCGCCGCCGTCTCCCGGGGCGTCGCGGCCCGGCGCGAGGAGTTCGCGGCGCTCATCGCGCGGGAGGTCGCCAAGCCCATCGCCCTCGCGCGCGCCGAGGTCGACCGCGCGGTGCAGACCTTCCACCTCGGCGCGGAGGAGGCCACGCGCGTTGGGGGCGAGATGATCCCCCTCGACCAGACGCCCGCCGGCGCCACCGCCGCGGGCGTCACCCGCCGCGTCGCCGCCTCGCCGGTGCTCGCGATCACCCCCTTCAATTTCCCGATCAACCTCGTGGCCCACAAGCTCGCGCCCGCCTTCGCCGTCGGCGCGCCGGTGGTGCTCAAGCCCGCCCCGCAGGCCCCGCTCACCGCGGCGCTCCTCGCGCGGGTCGTCGCCGCGGCGTGCGCCGAGGCCGACGTGCCGGGCGCGATGCTCTCCGTGCTCCCCTGCGCCGTCGACGTCGCCGAGGGGCTCGTGCGCGACCCGCGGCTGGGCGTGCTCTCCTTCACCGGCAGCGCGCCGGTGGGCTGGCACCTGCGCGCGATCGCCCCCCGCAAGCGCGCGGTGCTCGAGCTCGGCGGCAACGCGGCGCTCATCGTGGCCGCCGACGCCGACCTCGACCGGGCGCTCGAGCGCGCCGTCGCGGGCGCCTACGGCTACGCGGGGCAGGTGTGCATCAAGGCCCAGCGGCTCTTCCTGCACGAGGCCATCGCGAGGGAGTTCACCGAGCGGCTGTGCGCCCGGGTGGCCTCGCTCGCGGTGCTCGACCCGCTCGACCCGTCGGCCCTCTGCAGCGCCCTCATCGACCGCCGGTCCGCCGACCGCGTGCGAGGGTGGATCGACGAGGCCGTCGCTGCGGGCGCCCGGGTGCTCGTCGGCGGCACGCAAGAGGGCTCGCGCGTCACGCCCGCGGTCGTCGCCGACGCCAGGCCCGGCATGAAGCTCTGCGACGAGGAGATCTTCGGCCCGGCGGTCACGCTGCACCCGTGGAGGGACGTCGATGCCATGATCGACGGCGTCAACGCCAGCCGGCACGGCCTCCAGGCGGGCCTCTTCACCCGGGACATCACCCTGGTTTCCAGGGCGTTCCAGCGCCTTGAGGTCGGCGCGGTGGTGCTCGACGACGGGCCGAGCTTCCGCGTCGACGCGATGCCCTACGGCGGCGTGAAGGACTCCGGCCACGGGCGCGAGGGCGTGCGCTCGGCCATCGCGGAGATCACCGACCTCCGGATGCTCGTCTGGCGCGGCCTGCTGGGCTGAAGACACCCCCTGGACTCAATCCGTCCACGGGGCGTCGCGCAGCAGCGCCGCCACGGCGTCGAGCATCGGCCGCCGCGGGTCGTCGAGGCGCGCCGCGAAGTGCTGCGCGGTCGAGGGCTGCACCGCGGCGAACACCGGCCGCAGGGCGTCGGTCTCCAGGTGCCGCGCGATCATCGGCGTCGGCAGCACCGCCACGCCGCCGCCCTCCAGCGCCACGCGCTCGATGGCCGCGAGGCTCCCGAGGTGCAGCACCCGGCCGAAGCGCACCTCCCGCAGCCGCGGCGGCGCGGCGTCGAGCCACGGGCGCAGGCAGGGCAGCGAGGGGGCGCGGTCGAGGAGGGTGAACGCCCCGGCGTCCTCGGCGACCCGCAGGGCCTGGCGGCGCAGGGCGACCGGCGCGGCGACCATGCGCCAGGGGAGGCCCACCAGCGGCGCGGAGAGCAGGCGCGGGTCGCGCACCGTGGGGCCCAGCACCGCGGCGTCGATCTGGTGGCGCACCAGCGCGGCGTGGAGGGCGTCGTGGTCGCCGACGTGGAGGTGCACGGTGAGCTCGGGGCGCAGCCGGGCCCAGCGGGACAACAGCGGGGCGACCCAGCGGGCGGCGGCCTCGGGCTCGACGCCCAGCACCAGCTCGGCGCGCGGGGCCGGGCGCCGCTCGCCCGCGGCGTGGGCGCAGTCGAGCATGGCGTCGACGGCGCGGCGCGCGTAGGGGATGAGCGTCTGGCCCTGCGGGGTGAGGGCCACCGAGCGGGTGGTGCGACGGAAGAGCGGCGCCCCGAGCGCGGCCTCCAGCTGGCGCACCCGCTCGCTCACCACCGCGGGGGCGACCACGAGCGCGCGCGCCGCGGCGCGGAAGCTCAGGGTCTCGGCGATGGTGAGGAAGGTGCGGAGCTGGTCGACCGTCGGGGACATCTCTCAGCCCCCGCGGAGGCGGCGGAGCTGCGCGGCGACCACGGTCTGCGTGTACGCGAGGGCGCGCGGCCCGATGAGTCCGAGCGCGACGAAGGCCCCGAGGCGGGCCGAGCGCCGGAGCGCGGGGCTGGCGTGGGCGAGCGCGTCGAGGGCCTCCAGCCGGTGGCCCGCGAGCAGGTGCTGGGTAACCCGCTGGGCCTCGTAGTGCGCGAGCATCCGGGGCTCGTGCGCGCGGAACACCTCCGCCCACCCGCGCAGCACGGCGTCGGCGTCGGCGGCCCCGTCCGCCGCGTCGCGCAGCTGGCGGCGGGCGAGCGCGGCCGGGGCGGAGGCCGTGATCCGGTTGGTCGCGTCGGTGTGGATCAGCACCACGCGGTCGACGCACATCCAGAAGCGCCAGCGGGTCGCGGCGGCGAGGTGGAAGCTGCTCTCGTAGGCCCGGCCGCCGGGGTATCGCAGCACGCCGAAGACCTCGCGGCGGTAGCAGTTGAACCACTCGCTCACCCGGCGCGTCGCGATGAAGTGCAGGTACGCAGGGAGGTCGAGGAGCGCGGACTCCGTCGGGGTGGGGTCGGGGGTGTCGGGGCCGCGGTCCCAGCGGCAGACGGTGGTGACGTTGCCGACGTCGGCGGGCGCGGCGTCGCAGCGCGCGGCGAGCCGGTCGAGCCCGCCGGGGAGCAGCTCGAAGTCGCTGTCGAGCATGACCATCCAGCGCCCGCGGGCCGCGTCGATGCCGGCGTTGCGCGCCTCGCAGACCCCGCGGTTGACGGCCTGGCGCACCAGGCGCACCCGCGGGTCGCCGAGGGCCTCGATCACCGCGGCCGTGTCGTCGGTCGAGCAGTCGTCGATGACGATCACCTCGTAGTCGTCGCGCCCCGACGCGAGCACGCTGCCCACCGCGCGCAGGATCATCCCCGCGCGGTTGTAGGTCGGCACGATCACGCTGAAGCGCAGGTCCGCGGAGGGGAGGGCGGGGTCGTGGTCTGTCATCGGAGGGGTTGAGCGGGACCTTACCGCGGCGGAGACCCTACTTCGCGGCGGGAGCGAGCGAGGCGAGGCAGCGGCGCACGTCGTCGACGTGGGCGTCGATGTCAAACTCGTGGTGGAAGACGCCGCGGATGACGCCCGCCGCGTCGATGACGTAGGTGACCCGCTTCTGGAAGGGGATGAGCCCGCCGAGGCGCTTCACGGAGAAGGCCGAGGCCATCTCGCCGTCGGGGTCGGCGACGAGCTCGTACTGGAGCCTGTGCTTCGCGATGAAGGCCTTGTGGGTCTCGACGTCGTCGCGGCTCACGCCCACCACCCGGGCCCCGCCCTCGCCGGAGAGCTCGCCGAAGGCGTCGCGGAAGCTGCACACCTCGCGGGTGCACCCTGGGGTGAAGTCCTTCGGATAGAAGAACAGCACCAGCGTGCGACCGCGCGCGCCGTGCACGCTGAAGGTCGAGTGGTCGGGGAGCTTGCCCGAGGCGTTGGGGGCGATCTGTCCGAGGCCGAGGCTCATGCGTGGGGTCTCCTTGGGTTCCGTTGGAGGCGCGTCGCCCCACGAAGGTCGCGACCATACCCGGGAAGGCCACGGTCGTGGGTGCGGGTCAGAGGTCGCGGTCGATGACCGTGCGCACCGCGAGCCCGAGGGGCACGGCGGCGAAGATCGCGAGCACCGCCAGCGCGACCCCGACCGAGGGAGTGGGCGCGTCGCCGACCAGGCTGGGCAGCAGCGGCGCGGCGTCGAGGCCCGCCAGCACCAGGGCCTGGTGCGACAGCGACACCGCCTGGAGCGGCGCCCAGAGCGAGGGGAGCGCGACCTCGGTGACCGCGAGCACGCCCACCGCCAGGGACACCGGGTGCTTGGGAGAGAGCGTGGCCACGCCCACGGAGAAGCCCGCGAGCGCGACCGCGTGCGCGAGCATCGCGAGGGGTAGCCGGGCGAGCGAGCCGATGGAGGCGTTGCCGGTGAGCGCGTTGGCCACCGCGAGCATGGCCGATCCGAGGAGCAGCACCACGCCGACGCTGGCCGCCGCGCCGAGCCACTCGCCCAGCAGCGCCGTCGGCCGCGCCATCGGGCGCACGAACCAGTACACCACCGTGCGGCGCTCGAAGGCCTCACCCAGCACCCCGGCCACCCAGGGGACCACCAGCAGCGGCGCGGCGACGTGGGCGAGCAGCGGCGCCGGGACGGCGAGCGCGCCGTAGCCCTTGTATCCGAGCCACGCCCCGAGCAGGGCGGGCAGGAAGGCCAGCGCCGAGAGCCACCACGAGCTCGGCCGGCGCACCGCCCGCAGGATGGACACCCGCGCGATGGAGAGCGCCGCGCTCACGCCGCGCCCCCGCGGGCGCCGAGGGTCAGGTAGCGGAAGACGGCGGCCAGGTTGTCGTCGGGCGAGGTGAGGGCGAGGAGTGGGACGTCGTGCTCCTTCGCGATGCGCGGCACGGCGGAGTAGCAGCGGTCGGGGTCGCGGGTCTCGACCATGAGCCGGTCGTCGCCCTCGAAGCGCAGCGCGGCCACGAAGTCCTCGCGGGCGAGGGCGGCGGCGAGGGCGCGCGGCTTCGGTGTGCGCAGCGCGATGTGGTGCGGGTGCCGGTCGATGAGCCCGCGGATGGCGTGCAGGTCACCCTGGGCGAGCAGCTGGCCCTGGTAGAGCACCACGATCTCCCGGGTCATCACCTCGACCTCGTCGAGGATGTGGCTCGACACGACCACGGTGCGACCCTCCGCGCCGAGGGTCTGGATGAGCGCCACCATCTGTGCGCGCCCCAGCGGGTCGAGGCCCGTCATCGGCTCGTCGAGCAGCACCACGTCGGGCTCGTGCAGGATCGCCTGGGCCAGCTTGGTGCGCTGCCGCATGCCCTTGGAGTAGGTGCTCACCCGGCGGTTCATCGCGGACTCCAGCCCCACCCGCTGCAGCACCGCGACGGCGCGGCGGTCGGCCTCGGCGCGACCGAAGCCCGAGAGCTCTGCGAGGTGGGCGACGAACTCTCGGCCCGTGAGCTCCTCGAAGAACACCTCGATCTCCGGCGCGTAGCCCAGCCGGCGGAACACCTCCGGGTCAGGCACCCGCCGGCCGAACATCCGCACCTCGCCGCGGCTGGGCTGTATCTCCCCCGTCATGCACTTCAACAGCGTGCTCTTGCCGGCGCCGTTGGGCCCGAGCAACCCGGTGATCCCCTTGCCGACGGTGAGGCTCACGTCCCGCAAGCCCAGCACGGGCCCGTACCACTTCGAGACCCCTACGAACTCCAGCACCGCGCTCATCCCCGGTTGACCTCCGCGCGCGAGAGCTGCCACGTCGCGAGGGCGAGCGAGCCGCCCGTCCACGCCAGCCACGCCAGCGCGGGCGCCGCCGCGTAGGCCCCCGTGAGGCGCGACGTGCCGGCGATCTGGGCCACGACCCCGTCGGCGCAGGAGAGCAGGTCGATGGACTTCAGCCAGGGCTCGCGCAGGGCGACGGAGAGGCTGCGCGAGAGCACCCACCCCGCCAGCGCGACGGCGGCGAAGAGGGCCTGCGCGAGGCCCTTGCGGCGCGTGATGGACGACACCGCGAGGGCCGCGGCGGAGAGCGACGAGAGCGAGAGCAGCACCGCGACGGCACCGAGACCGAAGGCCCGCGCGGCGCCGAGGGGGGTGGAGCCGAAGGCGAGGCGCTCCGTGGAGAGGACGGTGAGGGTGCCCACGGAGAGGGCGAGGGCCCAGCCCGAGGACGAGAGCAGGCGGCCCGCGAGGTAGCGCCCCGGGCTCACCGGTCGGGAGAAGTGGAACTGGAACGCGCCCGCCATGAGGTCGGCGGAGATGGCGCCCGCGCCGCACCAGAGCACCAGGAGGAAGGTCGGGAGGAGCTGGGCCCGGAGGGTCCAGGTGACCACGTCGGCCTCGCCCTCGCGGACCATCGCGGCGAGCTGCGCCGCGTCGGGCCCGCGGCCGAAGCCCGACCCCGCGATCATCGACGGAATCGACCAGGAGAACCCGAGGCCCGCGGCGCACACCGTCAGCAGCAGCACCCCGAGGAGCAGCGCCACCTTCACCCCGCGCTGCCGGAGCTGCGCGAGCAGGGCGTAGCGCGCGATGACCAGCGGCGCGAAGGCGGGCGAGCGCCGCCGCCCCGCGTAGCGTGTGTAGGCGAGGGAGTAGACCGCGCCCGCGGGGGACTTCGGGGCGGCGGCCGCGGCGGGTGTGGGGGTGGTCGGCATCGGCGGGGTCACGCGAGCATCCTGAGGAAGGCCTCGTCGAGGGAGGCCTTGCGAAGCGCGAGGTGTCGCACCTGCACGTCGGCGCGCAGGGCGGCCTCCCAGATGGGCGCCGGGTCGTCCGGGACGCCCGGTCGGACCACCCACTCGCCGCGCGCGTCGGCGGAGGCCTCGGCCGTGCAGCCGAGCTCGGTGAGGGCGCGCTCGAAGGCCGCGAAGCGCTCGGCGACGGGCTTCACGCGCACCAGGTAGCGCCCGTCGCCGCGGCCGAGCACCTCGGCGAGCGGCGCGTCAGCGACCACCCGGCCCGCGGCGAGCACCACGACGTGGTCGCACACCCGCTCGACGTCCGCGAGGAGGTGGGTGGAGAGCACCACGCTGCACCCGCGCCGGTCGCGCAGGTCGGCGATGAGGGAGAGCATCTCCTCGCGCGAGGCCGGGTCGAGGCCGTTGGTGGGCTCGTCGAGGAAGAGCAGCTCGGGGTCGTGCACGATGGCCGCGGCGAGCTTGGTGCGCTGGCGCAGGCCGGTGGAGTAGCCCTGCACGGGCATGTACCGCTTGTCGTCGAGGCCGACGTAGAAGAGCGCGGCGTGGGCGCGGTCGATGGCCTCGCGCGGCGGCAGGCCCGCGAGCTCGGCGCCGTACGCGCAGAGCTCGACGGCCGTGAGGTCGGGCAGGTGGGCGTCGTCTTCGGGCATGTACCCGATGCGGGCGCGCACCCCGAGGGGGTCGCGCCGCGGGTCGAGGCCGAGCACCTCGATGTCGCCGCTGGTGGGGCGCACGAGGCCCAGCACGCACTTGAGGAGCGTGGACTTCCCGGCGCCGTTGGGCCCGAGGAGGGCCGTGCGCCCCTCGGGGATCTCGACGCTCACGTCGTCGAGCGCGGTCACCCCCTCGTAGCGCCGCGACAGTGATCGGACCCGTAGCTTCACGGCGGCGGAGGCTAACACCATCCCGCGCAGCCGATGCCCACCAAGCGCCGCCCCGCCCTCACCCCGCGCTCGACACCCGCCGCGACCACGGGCTCGTCGGGGCCAGGCTCACCCAGAGCGCGAAGAGCACCACCGGGATGAAGAGCACCGAGCCCAGCTGCGAGACGATCACCGCGAGGTCGTTGCGGAAGAAGGGGATGCCCTGCATCGACCACGAGGCCAGGAGCACCACCTGCCAGAGCATCGGGCGGCGGTCGCTCCGGGCGCTGCCCAGGCTCAGCGCGCGGGTGATCGCACCCGCAATGGCGCCGAGCACCGCGCCCAGGACGATCACCCCGAGCTCACGGCCGATCATGTACCCGTCGGCGATGATCGCGCCCGCGATGCCGGCGCCCGCCTCCGCCGCCCGGCCGAGGAACTCCCGGGACAGGAAGGTCGCCGTGTTCATGTAGCGGAGCTTCTCGGGGACGAGCTGCTGGGGCAGCAGCGAGAGGATCGACTCGCTGAAGTACGAGACCCCGCGGGAGTAGTTGTTGGCGTCCGTCCAGGCGACGGCGAAGTGCTCCTTGAGCAGCATGATGGGGCCCTCGGCGGAGAGGCTCTCGCTGCGGGAGACGGTGCCGAAGCCCTCGTTGGCGAGGGCGAAGGCCTCGCCGAAGTCGCGCTCGCGGTAGGCGCGGTACACGCCGAAGAAGTTGAGCCCGAGCAGGGCGACGGCCCCGATGCTGAGCACCCAGCGCCAGCGCAGCGGGCCGGCGAGCACGTCGGCCACGACGATGGCGATGAGGAAGGGCGCCGCGATCACGCTGCGCCCGCCGGAGTTGAGCATCAGCAGCACTGGCGCCTGGAGGGCGAAGAACACCAGCGGCAGCCGGCGGCGATCGCGCAGCAGCTTCGCGAGCAGCAGCCCCTCGCCGATGCCCACCGCCAGCCACGGCAGGAACCACACCTTCCCGAGGAACTGCGCGGCCACGAGCGCGCTGCCGCCCTCGGCTTGCACGGCCGTGAGGGCGGCGTAGTCGTTGGTCCAGATGTCGCCGTAGTTCTGCGTCGCGGAGAAGGAGCCCGTGGAGATGATTCTCTGGGCGACGCCCAGCAGGAAGGGCAGCAGTCCGAGGGCGATCCACGGACGCCCGTCGGGCAGCCGGGCGTTGGGATCTTGCGTGAGAGGGACGAAGCGGTGCCGCGGCGCGATGGCGAAGTACAGGACGCTCAGCGCCACCATGAACATCACGTGCAGCCCCTGGAGCTGGACGAAGATGTCCATCCGGATGCGGCCGAGCTCGAACCACTGGTGCTCCAGGTCGGCGCCGTGCAGCCACATGATCCCGGGGTTGACGAGGAAGTTGAACCCCATCCCCAGGAGCATCAGGTAGGGGTCGCTCACCCGAAGCACCGCGCCCGGCGAGCGCAGCATCGCCACCGCCAGCAGCCCCACCCAGACCATGTACTCCGCGAGCACCGCGGTCAGCCCGAGGGCGCGGTTGTCCTGGGTGCCGTAGGCGATGTAGGCGATGCCCAGGACCAGCAGCACGACCAGCGCCGCGAGGCCCAGCGGGTTGCGGCTGGGGGCGACGGCGGCAGTGGGGGCACCCTGGGCGGCGGTGCCGATCACGGTCGTCGGAGCCGCGCCGCGCTGCCCAGGGCGGCGACCTCGACCTCCGCCCGGCGACGACGGACCAGCCCGACCAGCCCTCCGAAGGGCACCCGCACCGGGCAAGCCTCGGTCAGCGCCTGCAGTAATGCGGGCGGCGCGTCACCGGCCACCCCGAGGTCGAGGCCCGCCTGCCGGGTGACGCCCACCACGAAGGCCATCGGCCCGAGCGGCCCGAGGGCGCCGAACTCTCCGCGCTCGAGCGCTGCCACGTCGCAGGCCCCGCACGAGAAACATCGCTGCGCCCGGTCTTGAAGCGCCACCTCGGGCACCTCGGTGGTCAGCACCCCGTCGGGCCGGTACTGCGCCTCGAAGCGGGGAAGCTGCGAACGGCGCGGGAAGAATCCACGGAGCACCGTCCGGAAGAAGCTCCACCCGAGCCGAACAAAGCTCTCGAAGGACATCATCGGTCAACACCCTATGGGCCGGGCACTACCCCCGCTCAAGCTATTTGCCAAGGTCAGCCGACCCGGTGGCCGGCGACATGACGGGCGATCGCAGCCGCCCGAGGGCCGCGCGGGCTGCGTCGACGGTCACGTTGCATGCCTCGGCGATGCTCGCCGCCACCCGCTCGATCTCGTCGCCCCGCGCGCCCGCGGCCATCGCCACCCCGCGCGCGTGCAGCGACATGTGCCCCCGCTGGATGCCTTCGGTCGCCAGGGCCCGCAGCGCCGCCAGGTTGGACGCCATGCCCACCGACGCCGCGACCATCGCCAGCTCCTGCGCCGAGCGCACCGCGAGGAGCTTGAGCGCCAGCCGCGCCGAGGGGTGCACCCGCAGCGTGCCGCCCACCACCCCGAAGGCCAGCGGGATCTCCATCGACCCGACCAGGGACCCGTCGTCGCCCGCGCGCCAGGTGCACAGGGGCTCGTAGCGCCCGCGCCGCGCCGCGAAGGCGTGGGCGCCGGCCTCGATGGCGCGCCAGTCGTTGCCCGTCGCCATCGCCACGGCGTCGACGCCGTTCATGATCCCCTTGTTGTGGGTGGCCGCGCGGTAGGGGTCGCGCTCGGCGAAGCGCGACGCCAGCACGATGCCGTCGCGCACCGCGTCGCCCGCGAGCTCGTCGGTCGCCAGCATCGCCGCGGGCACCCGCGCCCGCACCCGCACGCAGCGCCGGTCGCAGAGGTTGGACAGGATGCGCAGCCCCACCCGGCCGCCCGCGAGCGCGGCGATCTCCGGCGCGAGCCGCTCGGCCACGGTGTTCACCAGGTTGGCCCCCATGGCGTCCTGCACGTCGACGAGGATGTGCACCACGAAGAGGCCGTCGCCGAGGTCGCGCACCTCGATCTCGCGGCCTCCGCCGCCGCGCGCCACCAGGCCCGGCACCGACTCGTCGGCGAGCGCCAGCAGCCGGTCGCGGGCCGCCGTGACGCGCTCCGTCGCCGCGCGCGGGTCGGACACCTCCCAGAGCTGCACCTGCGCGATCATCCACGGGGGGTCGCTCTCGGCCGCGAAGCCGCCGCCCTCGCGGATCATCCGCGCCGCGTTGCTCGCTGCCGCCACGACCGAGGGCTCCTCGACCACCATGGGCACGAGGAAGTCGCGGTCGTTGACCCGCGCGTTGAGCCCCACGCTGAAGGGCAGCGCGTAGGTGCCCACGACGTTCTCGACGGTCTTGTCGGCGGTGGCGACGTCGAGACCGCCCCCGGCGAGCACGCGGGTCAGCTCCGGCCCGTCGAGGTCGGCCGCGTCGGCGAGCAGCCGGCGCCGCGACTCGACCGACTCTTTGTAGAAGCCAGGGATCCGTGAAGTGCGACTCATGGCTGGTAACGCTCCCGTGTGTTCATGCGGTCACCCCGGCGCCGTCCGCGCCCAGGTCGACCTCCTCGAAGCCCTCGACGGCCGCCGCCTCGCGCAGCGCCGCCATCGCGTCGTCATCCTGCGCGACGGCCACGACCACGTCGCCGCCGCCCGCGCCGGACGGCTTCACCGCCGCGCCGAGCTGCTCCAACCGCGCCGCGAGCCGCGCCATCGCGGGCGTCACGATGGGCGCGCCCGCCGCCTCGCCCAGCGCCGCCATCGCCCCGCCGAGGCTGCGCACCGCGGACACCAGCGCCGCGACATCGTCCGCCCGCAGCGCCCGCGCGAAGTCGGCGGTGCCGGCGTCGATCGCGCCGATGCGCGCCGCGTGCGCCTGCGGGCTGTGCGCGCGCAGGGCCTCGACCTTCGCGATCATCTCCGAGGTGCGCACCGAGGTGCCCGACCAGAACACCCGCCAGCGCAGCGCCTCGGGGAGCCTCTGGCGCCCGAGGACCGGCTCGCCGCCGAGGCCGCCCCCGAAGCGCACGCTCACGAGCCCGCCGAGGGCTGAGGTCAGCACGTCGACGCCGCTGCCGCCGCCCTGCACCTCGCGGTGGCCCTCCCGAGCGCAGCGCGCGAGCTCATCGCGCCGGGCGTCGACGCTGCCCGGGCGCTCCCGCTCCATGGCCCAGCCGAGCGCGGCGACGCAGCCCGCGGCGCTGCTGCCGAGCCCCAGCTTGCGCCCGACGCCGCCCGAGAGCGACGAGAGATCGAAGCGGGCCGAGCCCTCCGCGGGCAGCTCGCGGAGCAGCCCTCGCGCCACCGCGCACCGCCACGCGGCGACCGCCTCCGGGGGCGTAGACCCTCCGGGGGCGACCGCGTCGTCGACCGCGGCGTAGCGGTCCACCGCGAGGCACCACGCTTCACCCCCGTGGAGCACGGCGTACTCCCCCGCGAGCATCAGCTTTCCCGGCGCCTGCACCTTCACGGCCGCTCGATGCCCGAACCGGGGCGCGCGATGCGTGACTCCAGCACGCCCGGGGTCCCGCGCAGCCGCGCCGCGATGGCGTCTGCGTGTCGCGCCTCGCAGAGCACCTTCACGTGCGGCCCGGCGTCCATCGTCGCCCACGCCCCGACCCCGTCCCGCCGCAGCGCGCGCACCACGTCGAGCACATCGAGGGTCACCCCGCGGGCGTAGCGCACCGCGGGCTGCGCGGCCCAGGCGCTGGCGTGCATCGCCATGGTGCTGGCCTCCATCGCCTCGCCCGTCGCCGCGAGGTCGCGCGCGCCCACCGCGGCGCGCACCCGGGCGTGGAGCAGCGGCGCGGCGGCGAGCCAGGCGGCGTAGTACGGGGAGGTCTCGGCGGTGCGGCGCATGCCGTCGCGCGAGGCGATGTCCTTGGGGCCGCGATCGACGAGGGCGAGCACCATCGCGACGTCCCAGTGCGCGACGCCGTGGAGGGGGCGTGCGCCGGTGGTGTCGTCGCCGGGGGCCCCCGCGGGGAGCTCGACCCAGCCGCCGAAGACGCTCCGGGCCGCCGACGCGCTGCCCCGCCGCGCGAGCGCCGAGAGGGCGCCGTCGTCGAGGCGCAGCCCGTACGCCGCGGACGCCGCCGCCGCGAGGGCCGCGTAGCCCGAGGCGCTCGACGCGAGCCCCGACGCCGTCGGGAAGCGGTTGAAGGAGCGCACCCGCAGGAAGCTCCCCGGGGCGCCCTCGGCGACCCCCGCCCGCGCCCGGACCAGCGCCAGGAAGGACCCCAGGGTCTTGGCCTCGTCGCCCGCGCGCAGGACGCCGTCGAGCTCGACGTGGTCGTGCGGGAGCGACCCGTCCCGCGCCGCGGTGGTCTCCGTGACCAGGTCGTCGAGGGTGAGCGACAGGCTGGGCACCGCCGGGAGGTTGAGCGCCCGGTCGGCCTTGCCCCAGTATTTGCTGAGCGCGATGTTGGCGCGCGCCCTCGCGAAGAACTCCGTCACCGCCCCACCTCGACCACGCGCCCTTCGACCCCCAGCGTGGCCCACTTCGCCAGCACGGCGGCCTCGTGGCCGGGCGCCAGCGCGATCACGCAGCCCCCCCCGCCCGCGCCGGTGAGCTTCGCTCCGAGGGCGCCCGCGTCGCGCGCTGCGGCGCAGAGGTCTTCGAGGCGCTCGGTCGAGACGAGCAGGGTCGAGAGGAGGTTCTGGTTGAGGTTCATGAAGTCACCGAGGCCCTTGACGTCGCCGGTCTCTAGCGCAACCGCGCCGTTGCGCGCCACCACGCCGATGGCCTCGAAGGTGCGGTCGGTCGCCTCGGGGCGCCGCGCGCGCAGCCTCGCCACGCCCTCCACCATCGCGCGGGTGCTCGCGCGCTCGCCGCTGTCGCCGAGGCACAGCCGGACGGCGCCGCGGGTGGGGACGCGACGGAAACCGCTCGCGCGGTTGTAGAGCCCGACGCCCCCGAGCGCCGCGAGCGTGTGGTCGACCCCCGAGGGGTTGCCGTGAAACACCCGCTCCCAGCCGAGCGCGTACCCGAGCAGGTCGTCGTCGCCGAGGGCCCGCCCGGTCATCTCCGCGAGGGCCCGCGCGCAGGCGACCCCCATCGCCGCGGACGACCCCAGGCCGCCGCCGCCCGGGAGGTGCAGCGTGAGGGCCAGGGCGACATCCTCCACGCCCATCGCCGCGCAGAGGACGCCCACCGCGTGCCCGAGCTCGGAGCCGTCGCCCGGGCGAAACGAGCTCCCCCAGGGGGCGACCTCGAGCACCGATCCCCCGGGAGAGGGCCGCGCCTCGCACTCCGCGCCCGGCGAGAGGGACGCCGCGAGGGCGTCCGCGCCGAACACCACCGCGTGCTCGCCGAGGAGGATGACCTTCCCGTGCGCGCTCGCGGTCACTGCCGTCGCTCGGTCATCAGGGCGGCGAAGGCGGTGAGCAGCTCGCGCCCTTCGGGCCGGAGAACGTCCGTGTGCAGCGCCGCGATCGCCTGCTCGTGCAGCGCGCGGATGCGGGCCTCGACGTGCTCGCGCGCCCCCGACGCCTCGATGAGCGAGCGCACCCGCATCACGTCACGCTCATCGGCGTCGCGGCGGCCGAGCAGCGAGCCCAGCTCGGCCGACCCCGCGGTGCCCAGGTGACCGAGCGCGTGCTGCACCAGGGCGGTGTGCTTACCCTCGCGGAAATCGCCGCCCACGGGCTTGCCCGTCTCGGCCTCCGTGCCGAAGGCCCCGAGCACGTCGTCCCTCAGCTGGAACGCCACGCCGAGGGGCGTGCCGTACGCGTCGAGCGAGCGCCGGGCGGGCTCTCCGCCCCCCGCGACCTCCAGGCCGAGGACCAGCGGGCCGCGCACGGTGTAGCTGCCCGTCTTGAGGTGGTGCACCCGGTCGGTGTCGGGGCTGTGGGTGACGTCGAGGCACTGCCCGAGGATGACCTCGTGCTCCATCCGGGTGAAGGCCTTGAGCGCGGCGCGCCGGCGCGCGGGCGGGAGCTCGATGCGGGCCACGAGGTCGTGCACGAGCGTGCCCATGAGGTCGCCCGCGAGGATGGCCGCGCTGGCCCCGATGTGCCGGTCGCCGTAGCGGGCGGAGAGCGCGACGTGCACCGAAGGGGCGCCGCGGCGCACGGGGTCGTCGTCCATCCAGTCGTCGTGGACGAGGAGGTAGGTCTGGAGGAGCTCGAGCGCCGCGCCGAGGTCGGTCACCGCGTCGGGGTAGGCGCTCGGGTCGACGCACGCCACGGCGGCTGCCAGCATCGCGGGGCGGAGCCGCTTGCCGCCGCGGAAGGTGAGGTCGCGGGTCGCCTCCACGATGCCGATGGCGTCAGGCGCCACGTCGCGGGTGAAGGCCTCGCACTCGTCGAGGACCTCCCGGAGGCGCGCGTCGACCCGGGCGCGCACGGCGGCGAAGAAGAGCGCCACGGGATCCGCCCCACCCGGGGTGAGCGAGCAGGGGACGGCGTCGACGGCGTGGATGGGGATCACGGGCGCGAGAGAAACCTTGGACTCCGCCGTGGTGTCAAGCGACCCCTGGGTGCTCGGTTGCATGTCGGGTTGGATGGTCGGATCGCGCGGGCGGTCGCGCGCGGGGTCGAGGATGGCCGCGCGACCGCGCGGAAAGCGCTGTCCCTACCGCAGCAGCGCCCGGAGCGTCGGGGGGAGCGCCGCCGGACCGAGCAGCGGGTCGAGCGGCGCCGAGGAGAGGGTTTGCCAGAAGAGGTAACGGCGCGGGGCCCGCCGGGCGAGGGCGATGAGCCCGGCCGCGGCCTTGGCGGTGTACGTGTCGTCGAGCGTGACGCCGTCCCGGGCGAAGAGATCACGGGCGCGCCGGGCGTCCTCCGTGGGAAGGCCGTATCCCCCACCGAGGGCGCCCTCGTAGACGCGCACCCCGGGCACCGCAGCGGACAACCCGCGGAGCTGAAGCGCAGCGCGGGCGAGCGAGCGCACCCGGAGCGCGGGCACCGCGAAGGGCGGCGTGACCCGCACGCCCCACACCTCGCCGCCGACCCCGGTGACGGCGCGACCCGCGAGGAGCCCCGCGAGGGTTCCGCCGGAGCCCAGGGCGCAGACCTGGACGTCGGGGGAGGGGACGCCCGTCGCCGCGAGCTGCGCCGCGAGCTCGACCTGGGCGTCGAGGTATCCCGATGCGCCGACGGGGTTGCTGCCCCCCACCGGGACGATCCGCGGGCGTCGGCCGCGCGCCCGAAGCGCGAGCGAGCGTCGGCCGAGCGTGAGCAGCGCCCCCGGGAACGTGGCGCAGGCGTGCAGCGCCGCCGCCTGGGTCGCCGACGCGCGCAGCATCGCCTCGACGTGCGGCGACGGGGCCTGCGGGACGAGCGCCGCCTCGACCCGGAGCCCCATCGCGGAGGCGTGCACCGCCGTCGCGAGCACGTGGTGCGAGCCCGCGGCGCCGAGGGTCAGGATGTCGGTAACCCCACGGGCGCAGGCCTCCCCGAGCAGCGGGACGAGCTTGCGCACCTTGTTGCCGCCGTAGCGCGGGTGCGTCTGGTCGTCGCGCTTGATCCACACCTCGCAGCCGAGCGCGCGGGACACCTCCTCGGCGAACATCAGCGGCGTCGGGCTCACGATCAGGTCGGTCTTCATCGGTGGGGGGAGCGCCAGCATCGCACCACTGGCGACTTCGACCGCGATCGTTCACGGCATAGACTGCGACGGTGAGCGCCCGCCCTCGTGCCTGGATCATGGTCTCGCTGCTCGCCCTCGCCTCCGCGCCCGCCGGAGCGCAGGACTGGGATGTCGGCCCGCGGAGCCCCCGCGTCGCACCGCGTCCGCGTCCACGGCCGCGCCAGACGGGCCCGGCGACGCCGCGACCCGCCCGTCCCCCGGCGGCGCCCCCGCCGGCCGCGCCGGTCGCGGGTGCGCGCGCGCGCGACGCCGCCATCGAGCGGCTCACCGCCCTCGCGCTCGCCGAGCCCGAGGCGGGCGTCCCGATGCTCCCCACCCTGCTGCGGATGGTGCGCGCGCGGGATGGCTCGTCCGACCCGCTGCTCGCGGCGCTCGAGGCCCGGCGGGCAACGTCCCCGCGCGGCGCGGCCGACCTGATCCGGGCGGAGGTGCTGCGCGACGCCGGGCGCTTCGAGGAGGCCACCGCCGCGCTCGATCGCTCCGTGCGCGACCGCCCCGAGCGCGCGGCGGCGTGGCGCTCGCTGGGCGCGCTTCACCGGCAGCTTGAGCACCCCGCCGAGGCCCGCGCGGCCTACGAGCGGGCGCTCACGCTGTCGAGCGCGCGCGACGACCGGGCCGAGCTGCTCCGGGCGGTGCTCGACCTCGCGGTGTCGACCGGCGACCTGTCCCGCGCCCACATAGCCCAGCGCGACCTCGTGGCGCTGCTGCCCGGGAGCGCGTCCGTGCGCCGCGAGCTGGCCGACCTGCTGGTGGCGCGGCAGCGCTGGCCCGAGGCGGTGACGGAGCTGGAGTCCGTCGCTCGCTCGCTGTCGGGTGACCTCCGGGTGCAGCCCGCGGTGCTTCGGCAACTGGGGGTCGCGCAGCTGCGGGCGGGGCGCCCCGGCGAGGCCGAGGCGACGCTGCGCCGGGCGCTCGGGGGTGCGGCCGCGTCGCCCGCCCTGGAGCGGGACGTGTACGAGGCCCTCGCGGAGATCCACGAGCAGCGGCAGGACCTCGCCGCCTGGGTCGCCTCGCTGGAGCGCCTCCCGGGCGCGAGCGCCGAGCGCTGGGCCTTCCTGGGGCGGCGCTACGCGGCCCTGGGGCAGGTCGACGCGGCGGTGCGCACCCTGCGGCGGGCGCTCGGTGCGCGCCCTCGAGACGTCGACCTGCACGTCGCGCTGGTGCAGTGCCTCACCCAGGGGGGGCGGGTCGACGAGGCGCTGGCGGCGCGGCGGTCGCTGGTCGCGGCGGTGCCCCAGGAGGTGCGCTACGCCGTCGACCTCGCGGACGACCTCGCGCGGGGCGGCCGACGGGCCGAGGCCATCGCGACGCTCACCATGGCCAGCCGGCGCGCGGGCGGCGACCCCGAGGCCCACGAGCAGATCGCGCAGTCGCTCGCGGCCCTCGGCGAGCGCGACCTCGCGACGCGGGAGACCGAGCGGGTCGTGCAGCTCGACCCCGGCGACCCCTCGGCGCTGGAGGCCCTCGGGGAGCGCTACTGGGAGTCGGGCGACCGCCCCCGGGCGCTGGCGGTGTGGCAGCGCATCCGCGAGCGGGCGCGCGCCCCCCACGACGGCCACCGCGCGCTGGGCGAGGTCTACGCGCGGCACGACCTGATGCCCGAGGCGATCGGGGCGTTTCGCGCCGCCCTCCAGGCGCGGCCCGACGACGCGGCGGCGCGGCGCCTCCTCGCGCAGGCGCAGGAGCAGACGCGCGACCTCTACGGCGCGGTGGATTCGTGGCGGGCCCTGATCGCGCTCCCCTCGGTCGACGCCGAGCTCCGCGGCGAGGCCCGCGCCCGCATCGCCAACCTCTGGAACCTCCTCAACATCCTGCCCACCCAGGCCACCCGGCTGGAGGCCGCCCTCCAGGCCGACCCCTCCGCCATCGAGGCCGCCCTCGACCTCGCGGAGGTCTACGCCCGGCTGCGCCGCCCGGCCGAGCTCGAGGCCTCGCTGCTGCGGGTCGTGGCGCTGCGCCCCGCGGACGCCCGCGCCTGGCTCACGGTCGAGCGCGTCCGGGCCGAGCGCGGCGACCTCGCGGGCGCCATCGAGGCCCTGCAGCGTGTCCTCGCCATCGACCCCCGCCGGGGCCGGGAGATCTATCCCCGCCTCGCGCGCCACGCGCTCGCGATGCACCGCGACGCCGAGGCGGTCGGCTTCGCGGCGCGCGCCGTGGAGCTCAACCCCGACGACGCCGCCGGCCACCGCGAGCTCGGAGACCTCTACCGCGCCCGCGGCGAACTGGACCGCGCGCTCGGGGCCTACCGCCGCGCGCTCACCCTCAACGATCGTGACTTCGAGAGCGCCCTGCGCCTCGCCGACCTCCACCTCGCGCGCGCCGAGGCCGCGGAGGCCATCGATCGCCTCCGCAGCGTGGTGCGACGCACCCCTGACGACGACCTCGTCGGGCGCGCGGGGCGCATCGCGGTGCAGGTCGCGGTCGCCACCCACAACGCCGACGCGCTCGCGAGCGACCTCGCCCTCGCCAGCGCGGCGGCGCCCGGCCGGGCGGTGCTGCGACGCCTCCAGACGGAGCTCTTCCTGGCCTGGCTCCGACCCGACGTCGAGGCCCTCGCCGACGCCGACGCCGACCGGGCCAGCGCCGCGCGGCAGCGCCTTCGACGGCTCTCGGCCCGCGCCGTCCGTCCCCTCCTCGACGCCCTCGACGAGCCTGGGGTCGAGCGGCAACTCCTGGCGGTGCGGCTGCTCGGGGCGGTCGAGACCCCCGACGCGGTGCAGTCCCTCCTCGGCGTGGCGGCGCGGCCCGGCGTCGACGGGACGACCCGCCTGGAGGCGCTCCGGGCGGCGGCGGCCTGCGCCGATGCGCGGGCGGTGCCCTCGATGCTGACGCTGCTCCGAGGCGACGACGCGGGCGCTGCCACGCTCGCTGCGTGGGCCCTCGGCCGGCTGCCGGGCCCGGCCGTCGTGGTCGCCCTCCGCGGCGCGCTGCAGCGCACCGACGCCCCCCACGCCGCCGCCATGGCCGCGCTCTCGCTGGGCGCCCGCCGCGCCGTCGCCGCCCGGCCGCTGCTGGCCTCGGTGCTCTCGCGCGAACCCGACGGGGTCGTGCGCGCCGCGGCCATCGTCGCGTGGGCCGCCCTCTCGCCGCCTGCCCCCGAGGCGCTCGCCCTCCTCTCCTCGGCGGGCTCGGCAGGACCATGGTCCCGGGCGGCGTCGCTCGCAGCGATGGGCCCGCTCGCGGGCGCGCTTCCCCCGCTCCGTCAGACCCTCTGGGCAGCCGCCTACGCTCCGCCGAGCGCCCAAGGTCCCAACGGCGCGCCCCTCGCGGAGGTCGCCTCCCGCGCGCTCGCCCGCAGCGCTCGGGGGCTCAGCCTCCTCGACGCCCCCGCGTGGCGGGACCCCGGCTCGGCGCACGCCGCCACCGTGATGCTCTCCGCCCTCCTGCGCCCACCCGCCGTACCCGCCGACGCCGAGGCGGTTCTCCTCCGCGACGAGGCCCTCGCTGCCTCGGCCCTCCGCGCCGCCCTCGCGGCGCCGCCCACCCGCGCCGCCGCCCTCGCGAGCCTCGACGGCCCCGCGGCCTTCGCGCCCCTCGTCGAGCAACCCGCCGCGTCGGCGACCTCCGCGACGCGATCGGCGCGGGCTCGCATCCTGATGGCCGTGGCCCCGGCGCTCGTGGGTGCGTGGCCCGCGGCCCCGCGCGCCTCCGATGCCCCGCTCCTGCGACTCCTCGCGCACATCGACGACCCAGGGGCGACCACCGCGCTCCGCGCCGCCTCGAGCGCGCCCGACGCCTCGCTACGGCTCATCGCGATGCGCGCTCTTGCGGCCCGGCGCATCCCGGCGCTGTCTGGACCTGCCGGTCTGGCGCGGGTCGATGCGCGGGCGAGCTGGTCCGAGCGCCTGCTGGCCGTGGAGGCGGTCGGCCGGTCCGCGGACGCGGCGGCCACGGAGGCGCTCGTCGAGGCGGCCCGGCGCGACCCCTACGGTTGGGTGCGGCGTGCGGCGGTGCGCCTGCTGCGCGAGCGTTCGGGCGCCTCCGTGGACGCCGCGCTGCGGGAGGTGCGCGACCATGACCCCGACCGCGCCCTCCGGGACGAGGCGCTCGCGGTCCTGCGCGACCGCTGAGCGGTCACTCCGCGCGGACGCGAACGACCTGATCGAAGACCAGCGAGGCCCGGTTGATGCCGGCCATCGCGAAGGGGATCACCCGCAGCCGGTGGACCGAGATGGTGCCACCCTGGCGCAGGAGCTCTCGCACCCGGTCGCCCTGGTGCCCGTCGAGGTCGAAGGTGCCGTCATCGCGGGCGCCGCAGGACAGCGTGCCGGCCCCCTCGAAGACGACCGCGACGCGATCGCTGGAGGCCCCGCGCGCCCAGCGCAGCGAGAGCCCGCCGCGCCTCGGGAGCACGACCGCCTGACCGCTCGGGAGGGGGAGGGCATCGTCGCCGAGCCGCAGGTCGGCGATGGGATCGGGCGGAGCGCCGCTCACGTCGAAGGCCCCACGCTGGGTGACCGGGTCGCCCGCGCCGGTGAACTGCCACGCGCCCGCGGGCAGCTCCCCATCGAGGCCGTAGACCACCCCCGACACGACGTTCCAGAGGTCGGGCAGGCGGTGCGGCGCCATCCGGGCGACGAGCGCCTCGGCGCGCGCATCGATGGCGCCCACGTCGAGCAGCTGCACCTCAGCCTGCGTCGGGTCTGCCCCCTCACCCATCGATGCACGCTCGGTGCAGCCGATGACCGCCGCGCTGGGCGGGGCCCCCACCAGCTCGGGCAGCGACTCGACGCGCACGCCCTGCGAGCGGAAGAAGCGCCCGCCCACGTGCACCCGGGCGCCGCTGCCGTCGCTCACCCGCTCGACGAACACGATGCCCTCGGAGTGCGCCGCGACGTCCGCGTCGAGTGCCACCTCGGGACCGGCGCCGGTGCAACCGACGCCGATGGCCGCGAAGAGGCTGACCAACCAGGTTGAACGACAGAGCACCATCAGCGATTCCGATTATAGGGACGGAACCCCGGCCGAGGCAACGAGTCTCCATGGTCTGCGAGGCCTCCCCGGCCCCGGCTCATCCGTGCTTCGATGCGGGGCATGGACTCCCACGACCTCGCCGCGGGCGCCGTGCTCGTCGGCGGATTCGACGGCCCCGCGCTCCCGTCGATCATCCTCGACCGCCTCGCCGACGGCCGCCTCGCGGGCGTCATCTACTTCCGCCGAAACATCGTCGACGCCGCCCAGGTGCGCGACCTCTGCGCCGCCGCGCTGGCCTCGTCCGCGCTCCCCCCCCTCATCGCGCTCGACCAGGAGGGCGGCCGCGTGACCCGCCTGCGCGACCCGGTAATCGCCCTGCCCACCGCGCGGGCCCTCGGCGCGCTCGACGACCCCGGGCTCACCCGCGACCTCCACCGCGCCCTCGCCGAGGAGCTCGCGGCCGTCGGCGTCAACCTCGACCTCGCGCCCGTCTGCGACGTCGACAGCAACCCCGCCAACCCGGTCATCGGCGACCGGGCCTTCGGGCGCACCGCGGCCGTCGTCTCCCGCCACGCCGTCGCCGCGATCGAAGGGCTCCACGCTGGCGCCGTGCTCGCGTGCGCCAAGCACTTCCCCGGGCACGGCGACACGGCGACGGACAGCCACCACGAGCTCCCGGTGCTGCCCCACGGCCTCGATCGCCTGGAGGCCGTTGAGCTCGCGCCCTTCCGCGCGGCCGTCGCCGCGGGGGTCGACGCCGTGATGACCGCGCACGTCCGCTTCGACGCGCTCGACGCGAGCGTGCCGGCGACCCTCTCCCGCGCCGTCATGACCGCGCTGCTGCGCGCCGACGTCGCGGCGGGCGCGGACGTGGTGGTGGTCTCCGACGACCTCCTCATGCGGGCCGTGAGCGACCGCTGGCCCGTGGAGGAGTCCGCCCTGCTCGCCGTCGACGCGGGCTGCGACCTGCTGCTGGTGTGCAGCGACCCGGAGGCCCAGGAGCGGGCCCGCCTCGCGCTCGCGGCGCGCTCCCGCGTGGATGCCGCGTTCGCCGCCCGCCTCGGGGAGGCCGCCGCCCGCGTCGTTCGCCTGCGCGCGCGGATCACGCCCCGCATCGTCCCCGCGGCGGAGCTCGCGGCGCTCTGGCATCGACCCTCCCGGGGCGCGCTGCTCGCCCGCCTCGCCTCGCTGCAGGGCCCTCCGGCGGGCGTCGACCCCACCGAGCGGACCTGAAGCCCGTCAGCGGACCACGCGAAACGTCGCCCAGCTCAGCGTGTTGGGGAACACCCGCACGCTCAGCTCGGACGGCGTCGTCGTGGCGCCCGGCACCTGCACCCGCAGGGTCACGGTCGAGCCCCGCTCCTCGTCTCCTGCGGGGACGTTGAGCACCAGCGCGAAGCCGCGTCGGCCGGTGCCCGCGACAGAGGGGGTGAGCTGTCCGGGGATGCCGTCGTTGTCGTAGAACGACGTCGACGCCGCGCTCGCGACGACCACCGCCCCGGCCACGCCGACGCTCGGGTCGGTCGCCTCCGAGATGGTCACCGCCACGTGGCCGAGGTCGGCCGAGGGCGCGCCCCCCTGGCCCGCGACCGCCTCGAGCACGCGCTCGGAGCCGTAGGTGTCGAGCGTTACGCTCCCGCCGCCCGCGCGCACGTCGCGGTAGGCCCCGAAGGTCGCGCGCCCCGGCGGGATGGCGCGCACCCCGATGACGGCCACGCCCCCGTCGGCGAGCGTCGGGAGCACCCCCACGAGGGCGAAGGTGCCGTCGGCGTTGGTCGTCGAGGTCACCAGCGGATCGTCGACGGCGCGGATGGTCCATCCGGCAGCGCCCGCGCGGGAGACCGTCGCGGTGGGCGGGATCTGGTCGAGCACGGTCACCGTGCCGGCGACGTTGTAGCGCCCGAGCGGCACGTCGACGGCCACCCCGCCGCTGTCGCGCGGGGTCACCCCGCCGCCGCCGGTGATGGCGGGGTTCGCCCCCGCGCACGACGCCCCGTCGGGGCAGGGCAGGGCTGGCGGCCGGGCGGGTGTCGCCTCGCAGCCGAGCGCGAAACCCAGGAGCAGCACGACGTCGTTCGCACGCATGCAAAGCACCCTAGCGCAAGCGCCACGGCGCGTCCCGATTCGCGCAAGCCGCAGGTCAGAGCCGCCCTTCGCGCCGCCGCGCAGACATCGCCTCGAACTCCTCGTCGACCCGCGCACGCGCCTCGGCGCCGGGGTCCGACGGCGAGACCCGGACGCCCGTGCGCTCGCTCGAACTCACCCCTTGAAACGCGTACTGCAACAGCCCGTCGCCGTTGACCTCGAGCTGCGCCCGCCCCCGCTCGCTCATCGCCGAGAGCAGCCGGTCGGCGTCGCGCAGCGGGAGCTGGAGGTTGTGCGCCACCTCGGTCGTCGTCAGCACGCCCTTGCGCGAGGCCGCCATCGCGAGGATCGCCTGCTCGGACGCGGCGTCCTTCGCCTGCACCCCGTGATCGCGGAGGCGTCGGCTCGCGGACATGAGCAGCAGGGCCGTGAGGGCCGCGATGCCGCCCAGGACGACGCCCGTCCCGAAGCCCACCCACGCCGACACGCTCAGCGCCGCCGCCACCAGCGCCACGACCACGCCGACCACGCCGCCGAAGGCCACCCCCCCGAGGAGCACGGCCCACGCGAGCACGCCGGTGAGCACGCCGCCGACCCGGTGCGCCGAGCCCACGAGGTTGAGGGGCACTCCCGAGAGCGGGCCCCGCGTGGCCCCGCAGCCCGAGCAGACCACCGTACCGCCGCGGACGAGCGTGGGCGCCGCCTGCCCGCAGCGCTCGCAGTTGCTGGTGTAGTGGGCGCGGCCGCAGTGGCCGCAAACGAGCTCGCCGGGGGGCATCGGGGCGCCGCAGACCGTGCACTGCTTCATCTCTGGACCTATAGGGACGACGGCGCCCGGGCGCACCCTCAGCCGTCGACGCCGAGCAAGCGGGCCATCGAGGCCTCGTCCGCCGGGGTGAAGGGGTAGCGCTCGAAGTCCGGCGAGCTCACCCACTCGAAGGCGTTGACCGCCGCGGCCCGGAGGCCGTCGCCGCGAAGGTCGCAGTCGTAGAGGTGCAGGTCGACCGCGTAGGTCTCATAGGTGTGTGTCACGAAGGAGATGAGCGCGCCGACGTCGATGTCGGCGTCGAGCCGATGGCGCAGCTCGCGGCGGAGCGCCTCGGCGTCGGTCTCGCCCTCCTCGACCCTGCCGCCGGGAAACTCCCAGAGCAGCGGGAGCACCGCCGAGGGGCGCCGCTGCGTGATGAGGTACCGGCCGTCGCGCTCGATCACGGCAGCGACGACCCGGATGGTGCGCAGGGTGGGGGGGAGGGACGTCGCCATGGCCCTCCATGCTACGGGAGCGCTGACGCGATGGACAATCCACTTCGTCGTTGCCCTTGCGACGGTGGGCCCGCGCCCTCTACCCTGCGCGCCGTTCTTGTGAGCGCCACCGCACCGTCCCCGGAGTCCCTGCGTCCTCGGCCCGACGGTGGCGCCGCCGTGGTCTTCGTCGGCGGCTCGCGGGCCGACCGCGCGCGCCGCGTCGACGACCTCGCGCGCGACCTCGCCCTCGGCCCCGACGCGCCCCTGGTCGTGCGGCTCCGCCCCGGCGACGCCCCCGGGCAGGACATCGTCGGTCGCATCCAAGACGCCGTGGAGTCCGCGCTCACCCGCGCCCGCGCGCCCGGTGGCCTCTACGACGACCGCGGGGGCGGCCTGCTGCGGCACCTCGGGGGCTGGATCTTCCGCGCGCGCACCGTCGGCCTCCCCGGCCTGGTGGTGGTGGTCGACGAGCTGCAGCGCCACGTCGACCGCCGCGGCCGCGCGGGCGCCGACGACGCCTCCGCCGAACTCTCCGCGCTGCTCTCCGCGTGCTCCGGCCGCGCGCTCACGGTCGTCGCATCGTCCGCGGCCTCCTCCGCCGCGGGCTCCCCCGCGCTGCCGGCACAGCTCTGCGGGGGCTTCACCCACCAGGTCAGCCTCGGCGCTCCACCGACGGTCACCCGCGACCCGGCCTCGCTCGTCACCGCCCTCGCGGGTCGCTCCTTCGGCCCGGAGGCCCTCACCCGCGCCATCTTCGGCTGGCTCGACCTCCCCGACCCCACCGACGCGCGCGTCGACGACGACACCGTCGTGGTGTTCTCGTCACCCCTCACGCCGCCCCTCGTCCCAGAGCCCGCCGCCCTCGAGTGGACCAGCGCGGTCGAGGCGCCCCTGGCCTCCCCCTCGATCCCCCCGTCGGCGGCCGCGGTCGACGCCGCCGAGATCGCCCGCTGGCGCACCATCCTCGCCACCTCGGTGCGGGTCACCGCGCTCCTCCCCGAGGTGCGCGCCCTGCGCTCGCACCCGCCGGCCGACCGCGACGCCTTCGTCGCCCGCTTCGTCGCGGGGCCGATGCACCTCCCGGCCATGCGCGACACCCTCGCGCGCGGCTCCTCGCTGGGCGCGCCGTCGCCCCGGATGGAACTCGCGACCCGGGTCGCGCTCGGGCAGCTGCGCGCGGCGTGGGCGGCGGTGCGCGGCGAGCCCGACGAGCCGGCGAGCTGGTCCGCCCGGCTGCGCCGCGTGGCCGAGGAGGAGGGCGCTCGCGCGTCGGCGTGGTGGGTGCTCCCGGGGCTGCGCGTCGACCTCATGGCGCGGCTGGAATCGCGGGTGCTCGCGCCGCTCGGGTTTCGACGCGTCGCCGGGGGCGTGACCCGCTCCCTCGCCGCGGCCCCCACGATCATGCAGCCGTCGGCGCGGGTGGCCCTCGGAGACTCCGAGGCGACGCGGCTCGCGACCTACGCGCTCGCCCTCTCCGAGCCCGGCTCCCTGGAGGACGCCGTGGCGCGCGCCGAGCACAACACCCTGGCTGCGATGCGCTCGTACGCCGGCGGTTTCAGCGGGCGCACGGCGGTGCTGGTGATGGCGGACGTCGGCGCGGCGGAGCCCGACCGCGCGCACGACCCGAGGGCCCTGGGCGGTGGGTGTCCCTTCGCGGAACTCGTCCCGTGGGGGCTCTACACCTTCGGGGGAAACGAACCATGAGGATCCTGTACCTGGGCATGCCCATCGGCGCGCTCATGCTCCTGCGCGAGGGGCATCACCTCGTCGGGGCGTGCATCTCGCGCCTCAACTCGCCCGGCATGTCGCGCCTGCGCCGCGCCCTCGCGGCGACCGGCGCGCCGCTCCTCGGGCGGCCCGACCTCACCCAGCCCGGCGTGCAGTCGCTCATCGCGTCGACCGAGCCCGACCTCGTCGTGAGCTGGTTCTGGACCCGCCGCATCCCCGCGACGCTCGTCGCCCTCGCGCCCCACGGGGGCATCAACGTGCACCCGTCGCTGCTCCCGCGGCACCGCGGGCCCGACCCCTATTTCTGGACGCTGTACCGCGAGGACGCCGAGACCGGCGTGACCGTGCACCGCATCACCGAGGTCTACGACACGGGCCCCATTGTGCTTCAGCGCAGGGTGCCGGTGCCGCCGCGGGTCAACGCGTGGCTGCTCGCCCGCGCGCTCGATCGGCCCTCCCTCGAGGCCGTGCGCGACGTGGTGCGCGGCATCGCCGACGGCACCCTCTCCGACGAGGGCGCCCCGCAGGACGACGCGCTGGCGACCGAGGCCCCGCGGCCGACCGACGACGACTGCGAGATCCTCTGGGACCACCCCGCCTCGCGGGTGATCGCCCGCATTCGCGCGGCCTCGCCGGATCCCGGCGCCTTCACGGGCCTGGGAGAGGGCACGCTGGTCGTGCTGGAGGCGCAGCACTTTCCCCGAGCGCCCCGCGGGCTCGAGCCCGGCGACGTCGCCTGGCTGCCCGAGGGCGTGGTGGTCGCGTGCGGCGGCGGCGAGGCGGTGCTGCTCACCCGGGCCCGCAGCGAGGACGACGACGTCGTGGTGACCGGCGAGCGCATCGCCGCGCTCCTCCCGGGGCTTCGGAGGGTCGACGGATGACCGTGCTGCGCCGCTCCCTTGTCGCGCTGATCGCGCTCGTCCTGGGTTGTCGCACGCGCGAGTCGCGCCCGCCCGCGCTTCCCCCCGCAGCTCCTTCCGTCGCGGACGTGGGGGGCACCCCCGTCGCGCCGCCGGTGCACCACCCGCCCGTGTCGGTGCAGGGGCCGTGGCAGTCCCCCGAGGCTCGCTCGGCGGCGGTGTCGCCCGCGCTCTGGCTCGACGGCGCGGCGCGCAGCGCGGCGGCGGTGGCGACCCCCGATGCAGGCGCGGCGGAGATGCGCTGGCTTTCGTGGAGCGCGACGGGGGCGGCGGTGGTGGCGCGGCACATCGTGCGCTGGATCCCGCCGGGATCGGCGATGGCGCTCGTGCCCCGGGTGGGCGGCGCGACGGTGGTCTGGCCCGTCGCGCCGGGCGACGCGGGCTCCGGGTGGCGCGCCATCGACGTGACGGCGACGGACTTCGCGGCCGAGGAGCGCGAGGCCAGCGCCCTGGAGGTCGCCGCGTCGGAGTGGGCGCTGGCGGCGATGGGCCGACGATCGCGCGAGGGCGTCGCGGAGCCCGCGCCGTCCATCACCCTCGGCGGCGTCGCGCTGCGGGTGGAGCCCCGGCGCAACCCCCCGGCGGCGCTGCTCGGGGACGTCGAGCTGACCCGCGGCGACGACCTCCTGGGCTTCGAGCGCGCGCTGGGCCTCGACCCCGACGACGTCGCGGGGCGCTGGGCGGCGCTCTCCCGCGGCCGGTGCCACGACGCCCGGCTGGAGCTCTACCGCGTGCAGCCCGATCGCGCGGAGTGGAAGGGCGCCGTGGCCATCGGCCGCGAGGTCGGCGTGCGCTGGCTCTCCGTCGACGCCGGCGTCGGCGGCGTCGTGGTGAGCTGGTACCAGGACCTCATCCCGATGCGCATCGATTGCACCCGCGGCGCCGACGCACCGACCATCGCCGACCAGGGCCTGCGCGTCGCGCTCTTCCCCCGGTGACCGGCTCATGGAGCGCGCGCCGAGCACCAACGCCACGCGCCTGCTGAAGCAGCAGGGCGTCGCCTACACCGAGCACTTCTATCGGTACGAAGACCGCGGCGGCACGCGGGTCTCGGCGCGCGAGCTCGGGGTCGACGAGCACGCGGTCATCAAGACGCTGGTGATGGAGGACGACCAGAAGCGCCCCTTGATCGTGCTCATGCATGGCGACCGCGAGGTGAGCACCCGGGAGCTCGCGCGGGTGGTGGGCGCCCGCAGCGTGCAGGCATGCAAGCCCGAGGTCGCCGACCGGCACTCGGGCTACCAGGTGGGCGGCACCAGCCCGCTGGGCACCCGGCGCGCGATGCCGGTGTACATCGAGCGCACGGTGCTGGACCTGCCGCGGATCTACCTCAACGGCGGGAGCCGCGGGTTCCTGGTGGGGATGGAGCCGCAGGCGCTGGTGGCGCTGGTGAAGCCGACGCTGGTCGACGTCGCGATCGTGAAGGGCTGAAGCGCCCGTCCCGCGCCATCGCGGGAGCGGCCGCAGCGACGACGGGCCCCGAGCGCGACGAGCAGCGCCCGCGAAGCGACGACGATCGCCAGCGCCGGAGCGAGGCGCGGCGGGGTCGCCATCCCAACGATCGTGAGCAGGTTCATACGCGCCCGCGCCGGGGGCGAGGAGACGTGCCTAAAGCTCCAGCCGGCGCTCGGCGGGGGTGAGCGCCGACAGCTGCGCCCGGTACGCGTAGGCCAGGGCGAGCATCAGCGCGGCGTGACCGAAGGCCGCCGCGGCGATGACCCGCGCGTGCGCGAGCGACGCCGCGACATCCCGCGCCGAGCTCGCGACGATGTGCCCGTCGAAGGTGATGTTGGCCCACACGAAGCCGTGCAGCGCGAGAGAGGCCAGCGCGATGTTGCGCGTCCGCCGGAAGGCGTGGCGGTGGTTGCGCAGCAGCAGGTCGTTGCCCGCGCCGAGGGCCAGCGCGGCGAGCACGATGGCCGCGAGCGCGCCGAGCCCGTAGCCCCCCGCGAGGTACCCGAGCAGCCCGTGCAGGGTGGTCTCGGCGACCGCGCGCACCGGCACGCCCGCCAGGTAGAGCGCCGTGGCGACCAGCGCCGTGGTGACCCCGCGGCCGTACACCAGGCAGCTGAGCGCGGCGATGCGCAGGGCCAGCGGGGCGCTCGGCATCATCGCGCCGGACGCGGGGCCCTCGCGGTAGGCGCCGCGGCCGACGGTGATGGCAGGGAGCTCGACGTTCTGCCAGCGCCTCCGGAAGCGCCGCTCGCGGGCGACGAACGAAGCGACCGAGCTACCGACCACCAGGAGCGCGAACACCAGCCATTGCACCCGGCGATGCTAGCGCAGACCCTGGAAATGCGAAGGCCAGGGCCGTCAGACGTGCAGGAGGCTGGTGACGGCGAGGTCGGGGGGGAGGAGGTCGCGGCCGCGGAGGAAGTCGAGCTCGACCGCGAAGGCCGCGCCCACGAGATCGGCGTGCTGTCGGCGGGCGAGGGTGACCGCGGCGCGGGCGGTGCCGCCGGTCGCGATGACGTCGTCGATGATCAGCACCCGGTCGCCGGGCCCGAAGCTGCCGAGGTGCAGCTCGAGGGCGTCGGTGCCGTACTCGAGCGAGTAGCCCTCGCGATCGCACTTCGCGGGCAGCTTGCCGGGCTTGCGCGCGGGGACGAAGCCCGCCCCCAGGTGGAGCGCCACCGCGGCCCCGAGGATGAACCCGCGCGCCTCGACGCCCAGGACGGCGTCGACGCGGGCATCGCGGTAGGGCTCGGCGAGCGCGACGACCAGCGCCCGGAAGGCCCCGGGGTCGCGAAAGAGGGGGGTGAGGTCCTTGAAGAGGATGCCCGGCCTGGGGAAGTCGGGCACGTCACGAACCAGCGCGAAGAGGTCACTCATGGGGCGGTCATTGGAGCCCCATCGCCGCGCGTGGCGCAACGTCATCCCGCGACGGCGTCGACCAGCGGGGCAAAGCCGTCGGTGTCGAGGTCGAGTCGCAGGGCCGAGAGGGAGATGAAGCCCGCGTCGAAGGCCTCGGTGTCGCTGCCTGCCACCCGCGGATGCACCACGCTGGGGCCGCCGATCCAGAGGTACTGGCGCCCGCGCGGGTCTTCGCGCACCTCGACGATGTCCTCGTAGGTGCGCACGCCGAGGCGGGTGCTGCGGACCCCCTTGGGGTCGCCGTGGGGGAAGTTGAGGTTGAGCAGCGGGGCCACGCCGGGCGGCGTGGCCGCGAGGGCCCGCAGCAGGCGCGCGACGAAGGGCACCGCGAGCGCCGCGCACACCGCCGGGTCGGCGCTCGACGGCATCGAGAGGGCCATCGCGGCGACCCCCCGGAACGCCGCCTCGCGGGCCGCCGCGACGGTGCCCGAGTAGAAGACGTCGCTGCCCAGGTTGGCGCCGTGGTTGATGCCGCTGAGCACCAGCGTCGGGCGGCGGGGGAGCATCGTCGGGTGGTGGAGCGCGACGTAGGTGCAGTCCGCGGGCGTGCCGTCGACGGACCACACGCCGTCCCCGAGGGGCAGTACGCGCAGCGGGCGGTGGAGGGTGAGGGCGTGCGAGCGGGTCGACTGCTCGGACGCGGGCGCTACGATCACCACGTCCCCGAGGGACGCGATGGCGCGGGCGAAGAGGCGCAGGCCCTCGGCGTGGACGCCGTCGTCGTTGCTAAGCAGCAACAGGGGGCGCTCGGTGGCTACCGGGGCAGGGGTCGGTTCCACGCGTCGTTGGAAGGTACCGGATTGTCGGTCCGCGGTGATCTCTCTCGCAACCCTTCTGGGAGGGGTTGCGAGGAGATCCTTCGCGGAGAACCGTGCGTGGAGTGGCCGACCACTGAAATGGTCGGGGCGACTGGATTCGAACCAGCGACCCCTTGACCCCCAGTCAAGTGCGCTAACCAGGCTGCGCTACGCCCCGAACCACCCACGCACGGTTTCCCGTGAGGGACCGCCCTTCTACACCCACGGCGCAGGGACGCAAGATATTTCTTCTGACAATCATCCGTGGACCACCTCGCCGAGATCGCGCATCCAGCGGTCCTCGTCGGGGGTGAGCGGGCCGCGGGCGAGCGCGTCGAAGTTCGCTTCCATCTGCGCGCGGTCGGCGGGGCCCGAGATCACCAGGTCGACGTGGGGGCTCGACAGCGCGAAGCGGTAGCAGTCGCCCGCGTCGGGGACCCTCCCCTCCCAACCCCTCGGGCGCTTGAGCAGCTTGCGCCAGTCCGTCGCGGTGTACGCCGCCACGTCGGGCCGGCGCGGGCCGAAGTGCGGGAAGAGGTCGCGCTCGGCGCCTGGGTGCGCGGCGTTGTATCGCATCATCAGGAGGTCGAGCCGACCGTCGCGGCTGAGCTCCGCGGCGCGCGGGCGGTCGTGGATCGAGATGCCCGCCGCGCGGATCTTCCCCTGCTCCTTCAGCTGCGCGAGGGCGTCCGCGGTGGCGTCGCGCCACGACGAGGTCACGCCCACCCAGAACAGCTGATACACGTCCAGGTAATCGACGCCGAGCTGTCGGAGCCTCGCCTCGACGCCGCGGGTGACGTTGCCAGCCGTGGCTGCGAGCATCGGGCCGCTCGCCACCACGTAGCGCTCCCGGTCGCGTCGGAGCGCGGCGCGGAGCGCGGGCGTGACGCGGCTCGTCCGCAGCTGCGTCCAGGAGATGTAGTTGGCGCCGCGGTCGAGCGCGGCCGCGAAGCCGTCGGCGTCGAGGCCGAAGTTGCACGCGATGCCCATCCGGTGCACCCGCTTGCCGACATGGCGGAGGGTGCGGTGGGTGAAGTCGTCGGGCGCGGGTGCGGTCGAGGTATCCATGCGTTGCGGCGGTGATGCCACGCGCCGCGCCGCGCTGCCATCGCGCCGGAACCTGTTACGCTGCCCGGGATGTTGAACAGCGACGACGCGCCGGTGCCGCGCAACGACGCGGCCGTGCGCTCGGCCCTCACCGCCGCGCTGCGTCACGCGCGGACCAGGGTGCCCTACGCCGACGCGGTGTACGAGCGGGTCTTCAAGTGCGAGGTGCACCAGCTCGCGTCCGGGCAGCGGATGGTGAAGCCGGCGTCGGTGAAGGGCTCCGTGCAGATCCGCCTCGTGGGGGAGGGCGGCCGGCAGGTGGGCATCAAGGCGGGCGACGCGGACGTCGACACGCTCTGCGCCGCGATCGACCGGGGCCTCGACGCCCTCGCGGCGGAGCCCGACGACCCGGGCTTCGGGCTCGCGGCGATCCCCAACCCCTCGCGCGAACGCTACGGCGTCGCGCCCAAGGACGACCCCCGCGACGTCGACCCGACGCCCCGGCTGGAGGCCCTCGCGCGAGCGGTCGACGCGCTGGCGGCGGCGGGCTCCACCGACGACGTGCGGGTGGTGCCCGAGCTCTGGGCGTGGGAGCAGGTCGAGGAGAAGTGGGTGGCGGACACCGACGGGGTGTTCAAGACGCAGGTGATGACCATCGGCTTCGTGCAGGTGGTGTTTCGCGCGGTGCGCGGCGAGCAGCAGGCGCGCACGCGGGTGCGCTTCGGCGAGGTCGGCGGGCTGGCGCAATACATCGACGCCGCGGGGGCGCTCTCGCCGAAGGTGGCCCACGAGCTGGCGGTCGAGCGCGACGTCGCGGTGCGCCTCCTGGACGCGCGGCCGATGACCGCCGATGAGCTCGCGGGGATCACCCACTACGTGCTGCACAAGTCGGCGCTGGTGTTCATCCACGAGGGCCTCGGGCACCCCATCGAGGCGGACATCGTGCGCTCGGGCAACAGCGCCATCGTCGGCCCCTCCGGCGTCGCGCTGGTCTCTCCGCTGGGATCGTCCGTGGTGCGCATCGTCGACGGCGCGGCGCCCGACGGCGACGGGACCCCGGTGGCCGACCGCGGCTTCGGCACGGAGTTCATCGACGACGAGGGCGTCGAGGTGCGCGCGGCCGAGCTGGTCGCCGGCGGGCACATCGTGGGGATGATGCACTCCCGCGAGACGGCCCACCGCTTCGGGGTGGCGCCCACGGGCAACGGGTTCTCCGAGCTGGGCGACCGGCGCATCGTGCGGATGCGCAACACGGTGCTCTGCCCCGAGCGGGGCGACCACTGGGTCGACAGCCTCGGCGAGCTGCTGGAGGGCATCGGCCTCGGCGTGGTCTTGCACGGCTCCCTGGGCGGCGCCGTGTCGAAGGAGGGCATGTCGTCGTCGACGCAGTACGGGTACCTCGTGCGCGACGGGGAGCTCACCGGCGAGATCATCGCGCCCGGAAACTTCACCGCCCTCACCGCGGGCTGCCTGAAGACCATCGAGGCCTACGCCGGCCCGGTGGACTGCCACGGCGTGGGCTTCTGCGGGAAGGGGAGCCAGATGCGGCGGGTCACCGAGGGCGGCCCCACCTTCGTCCGCCTGGGCGCCTCGGCCTGGGTCAACCTCACCTTCGAGGGCTGAGCGATGACGTCCATGAACACGGCCTTCGCCTCCGTGCGCGCCCTGGCCGAGGCCGTCCGCGCGCGGGTGGCCCACGTCACCGACGACGTCGAGGTGCGCGTCGAGCGCGCCGATCAGGTGGCGTACGTCATCGAGGGCCGCGCGCTCATCCCGGAGCTGGAGTGCGACGCGTGGCGCGTGGCGATGCGAGCGCGCAAGGGCGGCCGGCTGGCCATCGCGGCCACGACGGGCTCGTCCGTCGACGACGCCGCGGGCGCGCTGCTCCGCTCGCTGTCGGCCGCGCAGCCCGATGCGCTCGAGGACTTCGCGGCGCTGCACGAGACCCCGCCCGACGGCCGGGGCTGGGACGACGCCGCCGCCGCGATGATCGACCGCCCGGCGCAGGTGCGCGCGCTCGCCGCGAGCATGGCCGACGCCGCCCGCGCCGCCGCCCCGGGCGCCAGCCTCGTGTTGGAGGGCGGCCTGAAGGTCGGTCGCACCTGGCGGGCGATGGCCACGGCGCGCGGCGCGACGGTGCTCTCGGCGAGCACGGTGGGGTCGGCGTTCCTGATGGTCGACGGCAACGAGTGGGACTCGCTGGCGGGCACCGCGGCGCCCACGGAGCACGGGGTGCGGGCTCTGGGGCGCGAGCTCATCGTGGAGTTGCCGCCGCGCGAGGTCACCGTCGCCGAGTGGCTGGGCGGCCCGAAGGAGGTCACCGTGCTCATCGACCCGCGGCTCCTGGAGGCCCTGCTGCGGGCGCTCTTCCTGGAGCGCGTGGGGCTCGACCGGGTGGTCTCCGGGCTCTCGAACGCCGCGGTGGGCGACGTGGTGGGCGCGCCGATCTTCAGCCTCTTCGACGACACCGGCGCGGCGGCCTCACTGGCCGGCGCCGTCATCGACCACGAGGGCATCATCGGGCAGCGCAAGACGGTCGTCGAGCGGGGGGTGCTGCGCACGCTGCTGGCCGACCGCCGCTCGGCGAAGGTCGCCTGGGGCGGGGCCTCCACGGGCAACGGGTTCCGTCTGCCGATGATGGCCGAAGACGCGAGCGAGGCGCCGGTGCGCGTCGGCATGGGCCACCTCGACGTGCCCGCAGGCAACACCCCGCGGCTCAAGCTGGTCCCGGGCCGCACGGTGGTGCTCACCGACCTCCTGGGGGTCCACTCGGCCAACAAGGCGACCGGCGCGTTCAACAACCCCGTGCAGGGCGGCGTGGCCCTGGAGGACGGCGTCCCCGTGGCGCGCCTCAAGGCCGGGGCCTGGTCCGCGACGGGCAACTTCCACACGATGCTGCGCGCGCTCTCGGGCGTGAGCGCCGAGCGGCTCCACACCGGCACCGCGTCGCTCCCCTGGGTCGCGGCGCCGGTGCGCCTCTCCTGACGAGGTCTCCGACCGATGGCGGCCCGCAACTGGCTCTTCCCGCTTCTCGCCTTGCTGCTCTCCGCGTGCGGGGTCGCGCCCTCCGACCCGGCGACCGACGCGGCGACCTCCGTCGACGCGCTCGCCGCGGCCCCGGTCGATGCCGTCCCGACGGACGCGCCGCGCGATGTCCCCCGCGACGTCGACCCGACGGTCACCCGCGGGGCGGCCGTGTACCGGGCGTGGTGTGCGCACTGCCACGGCGCCCGCGGGGCGGGCTCGGGCGACGGACCCGACCTGCGTCGGGAGGTCCCCGCGACCACCGATGACGACATCCGTCGCGCCCTGCGCGAGGGCGGTCGCATGATGCCCGTGGTGCCCATCGACGACGACCAGCGGGCGGACGTCTTCGCCTACCTCCGCGCCACCTTCGGCTCCTACCAGGGGCGGTAGGACGCCGGTGGCCCCGCTGCTCGTCCGCCGCCCATCTCTCCGTCGGCTCGGCCGCGCGCTCGGCGCCGCAGCGCAGCCCGGCGACGTCATCGCCCTGGTGGGTGACCTCGGCGCGGGCAAGACCCACCTCGCGCAGGCCATCGCGCGAGGCGCGGGCGTCCCTCCGGAGACGCGGGTGACCTCGCCCACCTTTGCGGTGGTGGTCGAGCACGCCGGGCGGCTGCCGGTGCACCACGCCGACCTCTACCGGCTGGGCGACGCGGGCGAGCTGGCGGAGATCGGCCTCGTCGAGCGCGCGGTGGACGGGCTGCTGCTGGTGGAGTGGGCCGACCGCCTCCCCGGGTCGCTCCCCGCGGACACGCTCTGGGTGACGCTCACGCCCGCGCGGCCGGGGGAGCGGGCGCTCGCCCTCGGGCCGGGGGGGCCGCGCTCGACGGCGCTGCGCGGCGTGGCCGAGGCCTGGGCGGCGGCGCGGCGGGCCTCTCGGGGTTAGCTTCCGGGGGGCGCCTCGCGTACCTTGCCGGGTGATGAAGGACAACCCTGTGGAGGGCGTGCGCGCGGGCCTGGAGCGGGAGCGGCAGCGCTTCGTCGGGGCGCGGAGCGTGCTGAGCTTCGACCAATACCTCGACCTGTATGCCGCGGCCCCGCGGCGGTACGGGCGCGACGCCGCGCGGTGGCTGCGCGACCTCTTCGATCACTACGGGACGCGCGAGGTGGTGCGCCCCTACGGCCGCTTCACCCGCTGGAACCTCTTCGACCTCCCGTGGGAGGACGAGGTGGGGCAGCGCGATGCCCTCATCGGCCAGGAGCCGCAGCAGGCGGAGGTGTACCGGGCCCTCGCCAACTTCGCGCTGCTCGGCGCGGTCAACCGCCTGGTGCTGCTGCACGGCCCCAACGGGAGCGCCAAGAGCACCTTCGCCGCGAGCGTGATGCGCGCGATGGAGGACTACTCGCACGCCGACGAGGGGGCGCTGTACCAGTTCAACTGGGTGTTTCCGCGGGGGCGGGGCACCGACAACGCGAAGATCGGCTTCGGCGGCGGGAGCGTCGCGCGGGAGGACGGCCCGGCGCCCGGCGACACCTACGCCCACCTCGACGAGCGCGAGATCGACGCCAAGGTGCTCTGCGAGCTCCGCGACCACCCGCTGCTGCTGCTCCCGCGCCAGGTGAGGCAAGACCTCCTGCGCGACACCTTCGCGGGCGGTGACCGGGACGCCGAGGGGCCGCCGCAGTTCCTCTGGCGGGGCGGGCTCTCGCACAAGTCGCAGCAGGTCTTCGAGGCGCTCTTCACGGCCTACCGCGGCGACCTGCGGCGCGTGTACGCCCACGTCCAGGTCGAGCGCTGGTACGTCTCGCGGCGCTACCGCACCGGGGCCGTCACGCTCGGCCCGCAGATGGCCGTCGACGCCAAGGAGCGGCAGGTGACCGCGTCGCGCTCGCTCTCGTCGCTGCCGCCGTCCCTCCAGAACACCGCGCTCTTCGAGCCCTTCGGCGAGCTGGTCGACGCCGCCGGCGGCCTGCTCGAATACTCCGACCTGCTCAAGCGCCCGCTCGAGGCGTGGAAGTACCTGCTCTTGATGATCGAGACCGGCGAGGTCGCGCTCAGCACGTCCAACGTGGTGCCCAACCTCGTGATGATCGGCAGCAGCAACGAGGGCCACCTCGAGGCCTTCCGCGAGCACCCGGAGTACCCGTCGTTTCGCGGCCGTTTGGAGCTGGTGCGCGCCCCCTACCTCATCGACTGGACCCTCGAGAAGGAGATCTACGACCGGCAGGTGGCGCCCGGCGTCGGGCGCCCGGTGGCCCCGCACGCGACGGAGATGGCGGCCCTCTACGCCGTGCTGTCGCGGCTGCGCAAGCCCGCGCCCGCGGACTTTGGCAAGGCCCTCGCGGCGATCGTGGGCGAGCTCAACCCGCTGGAGAAGGCCGACCTGCTGGCGCTCGGCAAGGTGCCGCCGCGCTACGTTGAGGACCAGGCGCGGGAGCTGCGCGCGGGCATCGAGGCGGTGTACCGGGAGACCGAGCGGCAGGCGAACTACGAGGGGCGCACCGGGGCGTCGCCGCGGGAGATCCGTGGGCTGATCCTCGATGCGGCGCAGGTGCCCGAGTACAAGGTGCTGTCGCCCTTCGCGGTGCTCGACGGCCTGGCGGAGCTCAGCGCGCGCGTCGGGGAGTTCGAGTGGCTGCGCCAGGAGACCGCCGCGGGGGGGTATCAAGACCCGAAGTGGTTCATGAAGTCGCTGCGGGCGCGGCTGCTCGACACGCTGGAGGACGAGCTGCGCAGCGCGACGGGCTTCGCCGACGAGGCGCGCTACGACGAGGTCTTCGAGCGCTACGTGCTCCACGTCTCGGCGTGGACCAAGGGCGAGAAGATCGAGAACCGGGTGTCCCGCAAGGAGGAGCCCGCGGACGAGACGATGATGAAGGAAATCGAGCGGATGCTCGGCTTCGGAGGCTCGCACGAGGAGTTCCGCCGCAACCTCATCTCGCGGGTGGCGGCGTGGGCGATCGACCACCCGGGGCAGGCCCTGCCGACGAAGGGGCTGTTTCCGCAGCACATCGCGAAGCTGCGCGACGTGTTCTTCCAGGAGCACCGCAAGCAGGTGGTGGCCGTGGCGGGCGACCTCTCGGTGATCCTGTCGGAGGGGGAAGGCTCCCTCGAGCCCGACGCGCTGGCGCGGGCGAGGTCGACCCTGGCGGTGCTCAAGGCCCGCTTCGGGTACGACGACGACAGCGCGCGCGACGCCGTGGTGGCGCTGCTCAAGGAGCGCTTCGCGCCGCCGCGGTAACGGGGGCGCTGGAGCCTACTTCGTGCCGAAGAGGCGATCGCCGGCGTCGCCGAGCCCGGGGAGGATGTACCCGCTCTCGTTGAGGCAGCGGTCGATCGAGGCGGTGTAGATCGGCACGTCGGGGTGCTGAGCCTGGAACACCGCGATGCCCTCCGGGGCCGCGAGGAGGCACACGTACTTGATCGATCGCGGGCCCGTCTTCACGAGGCGGTCCATGGCGGCGACGGCGCTGTTTCCGGTGGCGAGCATCGGGTCGACCACGATGACGTCGCGGTCGGCCATGTCCGATGGGACCTTGAAGAAGTACTCGATGGCCTGGAGGGTCTTGTGGTCGCGGTACAGGCCGATGTGCCCAACTCGCGCCGACGGCAGGATCTTGAGCATCCCGTCGAGGATGCCGTTGCCCGCCCGCAGGATCGAGACGATCACGACCTTCTTGCCGTCGAGCACCGGGGCGTCGACGGCCTCCAGCGGGGTCTCGATGCGCTGCTTCGTGAGCGCGAGGTCGCGGGTTGCCTCGTACGCGAGCAACATCGAGATCTCCTCCAGGAGCGCGCGAAACTCGCTCGTGGGGGTCTCTCGTCGCCGCATGAGCGAGAGCTTGTGCTGCACCAGGGGGTGATCGATAACGTGGACCTTGGTCGGCATGGGGCGCGACCTTAGAGCCCCGGGGCGGTCGGGGTCGAGAAGCTGGCAGCGCTCGCGGCGCTGCGATCAGAAGTTGTTGCAGGCGTGGGTGCTGGTGGTGACCGTCGCGATCGGGGCGACGGTGCAGCCGCCGCCAGCGTCGGCGGTGACGCGGGCGACGCGCCAGAAGCTGTTGTCGGTGCAGTTGCCCGTCTGGGTGCCCGTCATCGTGGCGCTCGCGAAGGTGCTCACCGGGGTCGTCCCGCCGCCGCAGTAGACCTTGATCGTCGCGCGTCGCCCGACGCCGTTGGCGTAGTGGTGCACCCCGACGATGTAGTCCTGGCCGATGGTGGGGGTGTCGACGCGGATGTTCTCCGGGCCATTGCGGGTGACGTTGTCGACGTCGAGCACGGCGCCCCAGGAGGTGCTCATCCGAGCGTAGTGGCAGTCGTCCGGGGTCGCGTTGAACCACCGGGTCATGTTGCCGTTGTGCAGGTGCAGGTCGAGGTCGCCGCTGCCGTCCCAGGTGAGCTCGACCCGGATGCCGTGGCCCTGCGCGGTGACGTTGAATTCGCAGCTGAGCGGGGCGTTGAAGCCGTCGCGCGCGGCGACGCGGATGCGGTACGCACCCACGATGATGGGGCGGAAGGCCTCGTTGAGGCTGGTCGGGGGCGCGGGGTTCCAGATCGCCGAGGTGGCGCCGCCGGAGGGGCCCGAGACCACCGTCCAGGTGATGTCGGAGACCGTGCCCAGCGTCGCGGCCGTGAGCGCCATGGTGTTGCCGGCGAGCATGCTCACGTCGGCCGGGCAGGCGAGGCTGCCGTTGCACCCCTCGTCGACCATGCCGTCGCAGTCGTCGTCGACGGTGTTGCAGAGCTCGGTGGTGGGGGTGCCGGGCACGCAGGCCGGGACGGCGCCGCGGAGGCAGCCCACGACCGTGCGGCGGCACGCGCCCACGCCGCAGGGGATGTCCGTCACCGCGTCGTCGATGAGGGCGTTGCAGTTGTTGTCGAGGCCGTCGCACACCTCCGAGACGGTGCACGCCGAGCACGAGCCGCTGCCGTCGCAGATGCCGCTGATGGGGGGCGACCAGCGGAACGAGGTGCCCGCCGCGACGACGTTCGCCTGGTCGCTGCCCACCTGGTCGAAGCGCACGTGGTCGGCGCTCTGCACGCCGATGGTGGCCCCGGAGCCGGTGGCGCGGGCGTCGCCTTCCATCGTCCCGTAGATCACCGACACGGCCTGCGAGGCCTCCTCGAGGACGACCTCGAAGCTGAGCCGCGCGCCCGCGTTGCCCGCGCCGCCGCGGTCTTCGAGGTCGGCGTTGGACCACTCCGCCACGAAGAGGCGGTCGGGCGACGCGCCGTAGGTGGCGAGGCAGACGCCGTCGCGCATCACCAGGTCGTCCCAGAAGGGAAACACCGCGTCGCCGAAGGAGCTCTCCGGGAGGGCGGTGTTGATCCAGTTGATCGGGGCGCTCGGGAACGCGAGGTACCCGTTGGCGGAGATCATCACGTCGGTGCGCGCCGTGCCATAGAAGCGGAAGGGGAAGGGCAGCGTGACGGTCTCGGCGCCGTCCGCGGCGCCGGCGAGGATGGTCGTGTGCCCGGGGGCCGAGCAGGCGTCGAACCACCCGAACGCGGAGGTGTCGCGGAGGTAGTTGCCGTTGTTGTTGACGCCGCACACGGTGCCCGCCGGGCGGTTGGCCGCCGGCACGCACTCCGGGCTGCCCGAGGCGCACGACACCCGCCCGAGCACGCACGCGGCGGGCAGCGCGCACGCCGCGCCCTCGTCGCAGCCCTCGCAGTTGCCCGCCGCGGTGCAGAACGACCCGGTGCCGCAGCTGGTGCCCGCGGGCAGCGCGCCCACGTCGACGCACTGCGGGCGGCCGATGGCGTCGCACTCGATCTGGCCCCGGTGGCAGCCGTTGGTCACCAGGCACGACGCGCCGCTGCGGCACATCGTCGGGGTCTCGCTGGGCACGCAGTTGAACTGGAGCTCCGCGGAGCCGAGGGTGGGGGGCGAGTCGAACGCGGCGCCCGGGTCGAGGTAGGCGCGCACCTCGACGAAGCGGGCGCGCTCCAGCCGCGGCTGCACCGTGCGGAGCCAGGCGCCCAGGTCGAGGGTCGTGGGGACGGACCTCGCCGTGGCGCCGCGAGGGGCGTCGGGCAGGCGGTAGATCACCGCGGCGGCGAGGCCTGCCTCGGTCTCGGCGGCGCGCACGTCGAAGCGGATCGCCGACCCGGTGGGCACCGTGGCCGTGTACGAGAGCGCACCCCAGATGGGCACCTCGGTGGGGTCGCTGCCCGCGCAGCCGCCGTCGAAGACCCGGCGGTACACGCCGCGGGGGCAGCGGGTCGAGGTGGCCGACGGGGTCCAGCGGAAGCCGTTGCCCGACTCGGTGACGCCCGCGGTGTTGTAAGCGACGAGGTCGTACGCGCTGCCCGCGCCCTGCTGCACGCCGACGGTGGCGCTGGCGCCGGTGGCGCGGTCGCCCTCGCCGGTCATCTGGAGGTAGCGCACGTCGACGGTGCTGGTGCGCTCGTCGAGCAGCACCTCGAAGGTCAGGTGCGTGCTGGGGTCGTTGGAGGGGAAGAACGAGGCGTCGACCCACTGCGCGATAAAGGCGCGGTCCGGCGCGGTGCCGGTGGTGGCGACGCACACGCCGCTAGAGCGCTGGATGAGGTCGTCCCAGAACGCGAAGATGGAGTTGGGCACGGTGCTCGTGGGGAGCATCGAGTTCACCCACTGCGGGGCCGCGTCGGAGAAGGAGAGGTAGCCGTTGGCGCTCACCCGGACGCTCGTGTACGGCACGCCGTAGAACGAGAAGGTGAAGGGCAGGGGGAGCTGGGTGACGCCCTCATCGGAGCCGACGAGCACGCGCTGGCTGCCGGGGGCGGCGCAGGCGTCGACCCAGAGGGCGGGTGAGATCGAGCGCAGGTACGGGCCGCCGGGGGCGCTCTCACAGCTCGGGGTGATGCCGCCCGCGGGCGACCCCGCCGGGCAGAAAGCCGCCGCGGGCTGGGTGCCGAACTCGACGCCGGTGCTGTCGGCGGGCATCGAGTCGCCCGCAGTGGGGCAGTCGACGATGAGCCGGCAGGTCGGGTCGCAGATGCCCGGGCACTGGCTGATGCCGGTGGCGATCAGCGGGGCCACGGCGGTGCGGAGGCACTCCGACCAGCGGCCACCGTCACACACGCGGATGCCCGCGCTGCAGACGCCAGCCTCGGGCGCGCCGCAGGGGACGGGCGCCGCCTCGGGGGCGCACTCACAGCCCTCGTCGGGGCGGATGCAGCGGGTGCACTCGCCGGTGATGGTGGCGTTGGCGTCGTCGCAGTCGGGACCCGCGACGCAGCCCTGGCCGTGCAGGTCGCCGTCGAGGTCGAGGCAGGTGCCCTCAGGCAGCGGGGCGGCCGGCTGCGACTCCGGGACGAGGGGCTGCGCCACGGCGGACTGCTTGGGCGTCGCAGGGTCGGACCGGGCGACCGCCTGGCCGGCGGGCTCCACCGCGCACGAGGCCACGCCCATCGCGAACAGGACCAAACCCGAGAAGGCGAGGCGGGTGTTTGGGGTTCGAGCCATGACGGTGGATCCTCCAGCGGTCGAGACGCCAGCCCATGGGGGACCGTCTACCGACAGGGATGTCGGTAAAGGTGCTGCCTGTGTGTGCCGCCCCGCGGCTTCAGAACACGGTCGACAACCCGGTGGCGTTCGCGCAGCCAGTCGTGTCGATAGGGGACATCACTCGACCACCCTAGAGCCCTCGATCAGAGCGGTCGAGCGATCGATCACACGAAACACCTTGTAGAAAGCATTTTCGTGAGGGCTTTGGTTGCATCGTCCCACCTTCCCTACCTCCTCCGCGGTCGTGGCCACGGTGGTATTCCGTTCGACAGAACCACCCCGGGTGTGGCGCGGCGTACATCGGTGATGCGCGCGATTTCTTCGAGAAACGTAGAGCGCCACGCCGCGCCAGGTTTTGGCAGAGCTCACCCGCGTCCGCGCTCTCCGCGCTTTGAACGGAGGGCGGTCGACGGGCTTCCAGGTTTTGCGGGCAGTGTCGGGACCGCGGTCGAGAGGTGCCCGTGGGGCAGATCTCCGGGGTGGCTCAGCGGATGGCGACCGGCGTGCAGCTCGGGGCGCCGTCGGTGACGGCATCCGGGCAGACGAGCAGCGCGCGCGGCGCCGCCGGGGCGGTGACGCGGCCGACGGCGACCGCGGTGACGACGGACTGATCGGCGGGGGTGATGGTGACGGTGCCGCGCAGCGGGCCCGCGCAGGGGCGCGCGGCGTCGGCGCGGATCTGCAGTGTGATCGCGGCGCCCGCGGGGACCGGGAGGTAGTGGCTCGTCTGGCCGTCGCGCTCGGCGCTCGCGAAGGCGCCGTACGCGACGTTTTCGACCACCGCGGTGGCGGGCACGGCGGGGCGCGCGGGCTGACCGGCTGCGGCCGGACGCGCGGGGGTCGCCGGGCGACAGAGGTCGACCGCGCCGAGGCCCACGATGGCGTGGAAGAAGCGGACGTGCGCGGTGCCCGCCTCTGGAGTGGCGGAGGCGTCGCCGTCGGCCGCGAGGGCGAGCGCGTGGGGCGCCGCGCCGCCGACGAGGCCGTGCGCGATGACGGTGTAGCGATGGTCGCCCTCGAGGGCGGGGGTCTGCGCCGTGAGCGCGGGCGCGGCGGTGACGGCGGCGCCCGCGGGGCGGACATGCACCGCGTGGGCGCCCGCGGACACCTCGACCGCGGGGGTGACCGTGCGGTAGGCGACGGCGGTGGCGATGGGCGTGGGGAGCTCGTCGACATACAGGTCGACCGAGGCCGCGGCGCGGTCGGGCGAGGCGTGGATGACCCGGAGCGCTGCCATGCGGGGCGCCTCGGCGCCGCCGCTAGGCGTGGGGTAGGTCGGACGGGCGACGGCGGGCGGTGAGGCCGCGTCCTCCTCGGGGAGCCCGGGCTGCGCCCCGCCGTTGAGCTGCGCCGCGGTGTACATCGACGGCGGGTGGAAGCCGCTCGACCCGCCACACGCGCCGAGGACGAGCGAGAGTGCGAGGAGGTGACCGGGATTGGAAGGGCGTGAGCGCGTCATGATCGCGGGACCATACACCAGAGCGATCGCGTCGTGGCGGTTGTCCCAGTGGGGTGCGAGCGCGTAGAGAACGCCTCGAAGATGGCGCGGTCGGCGACGCAACCCCGATGGATCCTTGCGCTGCTCGCCGGCCTCGGGGCCTGCGCCGAAGGCCGCGTCGCACCGGGCGATCCCGCCGCCCTCGACGCGTCGACCGTCGACCGCCGCGCGCCCGACCCGAGGGCGCTCTGCGGCGTCGAGGGGCAGGTCTGCTGCACCGGCGACGCCTGCGAGAAGGGCTCTGCCTGCGTCGACGAGGTCTGCGTGAGCGCCCCGGAGTGCGGCTCCGCGCGGCAGCCTTGCTGCGAAGGCGTCCGGTGCGGTCAGGGGCTCGTGTGCGTCGGCGGCGGATGCGCGGCGCCGGTGGCCTGCGGCGGCGCCGGCCAGGTCTGCTGCGCGAGCGGCCTCTGCGCGGCGGGCTTCCGGTGCGCCGCGGGCGCGTGCGCGCCGGTTCCGCCGTGCGGCGCGAGCGGGCAGGCGTGCTGCGAGGGAGGCCGGTGCAGCAGCGGCTTCGACTGCCTCGCGGGCGCTTGCCGGCCGCGGGTGGCGTGCGGGGCCGAGGCGCAGGCGTGCTGCGCGGCGGGCCCGCCCTGCGCCGCGGGCCTCGGGTGCGAGAGCGGCGTGTGCGCGCGCCCCGCGGTCACCTGCGGCGGCAGCGGGCAGGCGTGCTGCGCCGGCGCGAGCGCCTGCGGCGCGGGGCTCACCTGCTGCGCCGGGGGCTGCGTCGACCTCCGGGTGGATGCGCGCCACTGCGGTCGCTGCGGCGCGGCCTGCGCGGCGGGCGGTCGATGCGCGGCGGGCGCGTGCGCGGCCGCGGCGTGCGGCGCCGAGGGACAGGCGTGCTGCGCCGGCGCGGGCGCCTGCGTGGCCGGGCTCTCGTGCGAGAGCGGCCGCTGCGCCCGGCTGGTGCCCGAGTGCGGCGCCGTCGGGGCGGCGTGCGCGGCCGCGGCGGCGTGCTGCGGCGGGCTCGCGTGCAGCGGCGCGGCGGGGGCGAGCGTCTGCTGCCGCGCGGCGGGGGGCGCGTGCGCGAGCGCGGCGGAGTGCTGCGGCCGGCTGAGCTGCGCTGGCGGCCGCTGCGTCTGCCGCACGTCGGCGGAGACCTGCGCGAGCGCCGCCGACTGCTGCGCGGGCCTCACCTGCACCGCGGGCGCGTGCCGTCCGCCCGCGTGCGCGATCACCGCCGGCGCCCCCTGCACCCCCGGCGCGGTGGCGTGCTGCGAGGGCGGCCGGCTGTGTGCGGCGCGCGCCGGGGAGACCCGCTGCTGCGGGCTCACGGCCTCGCAGTGCAGCGCCGACGAGGGCTGCTGTGGGGCGCGGCGGTGCGAGTCGGGTCGGTGCTGCAACATCGAGGGCGAGCCCTGCTCGTCGGGCGCGGACTGCTGCGGGGCGCTGGTCTGCCAGGGCGGGCAGTGCCGCGCGGCGCCCTGCACGCTCGGCGAGGCGGTGGTGTGCGCGCCCGGGGCGCCGACGCCGGAGTGCTGCGCGGGCGCCCGCGGCTGCGTCGACGTGGTGGGCACCTCCCGGTGCTGCGCGGGAGCGGGCGGCGCGTGCACCGGGAGCCTCGGGTGCTGCGGGCTGCTCATCTGCCGGAGCGGGGTGTGCGGGTGATCGATCCGCGCCGGCGCTGGCGGTCGCCCGCGGCACGCCCGTCGACGCCGTGGTCGCGGTCGAGGGCGCCGGCCGGCGCGATCACTACGCCCAGGTCGATCCCCCGGCCCGGCGCGAGGTGCTGATGCTGCAGGCCGAAGCGCGCCCCGAGGGGCTCGCCCGCTGCGGGCTGCTCAGCGCGTCGAGCGGCGCAGCTCCAGCACCTCCCACCGCGCCATGAGGGCCTCGACCTGGCGCCGCGCGGCCTCGGCGGCGGCCATCGTCTCGGTCACGATGTCGCCCGCGCTCGCGGCGTAGAACGCCGGGTCGGCCAGCAGCGCCTCCATGCGCAGCACCTCCGACTCCGCGGCGTCGATCTTCGTCGGCAGGGCCTCGAGCTCCTTCAGCTCCGGGGGCGAGAGCGGCTTCACGGTCTTCAGGTCGGGCGACGTGGTGCGCCGCTGGTCGGCGCCGCGGGCGGGGCCCCGGGACGCGGCCTTGCGGGCCTCGCGGCGCTGGTCGCGCGCCTCGCGGTGGGCGTCCCAGTCGCCGCGGTCGTGCACCACCTCGCCGTCGCCCTCGAAGGAGAGAATCGACGTGGCCACCTGGTCGAGGAAGTACCGGTCGTGGCTCACCACCAGCGCCGTGCCCGGCCAGTCGAGCAGGAACTCCTCCAGCACCGCGAGCGTCGCGAGGTCGAGGTCGTTGGTGGGCTCGTCCATCAAAATGAGGTTGGCCTCGCCGCGCAGGAGCAGCGCCAGCGCGAGGCGGGCGCGCTCGCCGCCGGACAGCATCGCGGCCTTCTGCCGCTGCCGGGCGCCGTCGAAGCCGAAGCGGTCGAGCCAGGCGTGGGGCTCGATCCATCGATCGCCGACGCGCACCCGGTCGCTGTCGGCGGTGAAGTGATCGAGCACCGAGAGATCGAGGTCGACGGCGCCGCGGGTCTGGTCGAAGTACGCGATCTTCGTGTTGAGCCCGACCACCACCTCGCCCTTCGTCGGGGCGAGCTCGCCCAGCACCATCTTGAGCAGCGAGGTCTTGCCCGCGCCGTTGGGGCCCACGATGCCGATGCGCTCGCCCGGCGTCAGGATGAGGTCGAGGTCGCGGAACATCTCCCGCCCCCCGAGGGTGAGCCCCGCGCCGCGGAACTCCAGGATGCGCTTGCCACCCTTCGCGACCGCGCCCTCCAGGTTGACCTTCACCACGTCGCGCCGCCCGCTCACGATGGTCTCCGAGAGCTCCTGCGCGCGCTGGATGCGGGCCTGCTGCTTGGTGGTGCGCGCCGCGGGCCCGCGGGCGAGCCACTCCTGCTCCCGGCGCATCGTGTTGACCAGCCGTGCCTCGACGCGGGCCTCCTGGGCGAGGCGCTCGGCGCGCAGCGCGAGGTAGTCCCGGTAGCGCCCGGGGTACGAGCGCACGGAGCCGAGGTCGAGCTCCACGATGCGGGTCACGGCGCGGTCGAGCAGGTAGCGGTCGTGGGTGATGATCATCATCGCACCGCGGAATTCCCGCATGATCCAGTCCTCGAGCCAGCCCACGGTGTCCGCGTCGAGGTGGTTGGTGGGCTCGTCGAGGACGGCGATGTCCGGCGCCGCGATGAGCAGCCGGGCGAGGGCCACCCGCCGCCGCTCGCCGCCCGACAGGTTGGCCACGATGTCGCCGGGTCGCGTGAGCCCGAGGCGGTCGAGGAAGGACTGGATGCGGTGCCGCGGGTCCCACCCGCCGAGGTTCTCGATGACCGAGGCGAGCTCGGACTGCTCGTGGAGCAGCGCGTCACGGTCCGACGAGGCCTGCTCGATGAGCTGCGCGATCGCCTCGTAGCGCAGGGTGGCGTCGCGCCAGTGGGACAGGCCCGACTCCGCCGCCTCGAAGACGGTCATGGCCGGGTCGAGCTCGGGCTCCTGGGAGAGCAGCATGGTGCGCAGCCCGCGCCGCCGCGCGACGGTGCCGGCGTCGGGCGCCTCGAGGCCCGCCAGGATGCGGGCGAGGGTGCTCTTGCCCGAGCCGTTGGCGCCGATGAGCCCGACGCGCTCGCCGAGGTCGATGGTCAGCGAGACGTCCTTGAGGATGTGCGAGGAGCCCAGGCTGCGGGCGACGTGGTCTGCGGTCAGTGCGGTCACGGAATCAGTGTAGACCGTCCGGGATGGGTCCGGCGCCCGAACGTCACCGCTGGATAGTTGCCGCGGCGCCGCGCTCGGTGCCCAATATCCGCTCACAGATGCGTCGGATCGCGCTCGGCTCAGCGGCCACCGCGCTGGCAGCGTCGATGGCCTCGGCGCAGCCCGCACCGCGCCCGCGCGCCCCGACGGACCCGGCGCCCCTCGTGGAGGCGATGTCCCTCGGGGTCACGGACATGCTCGGCGCGCGGCTCACCCGCTTCGGCGACATGACCACCGAGGACTTCCTCGACGAGCGCTCGACGCCTGCCGAGGCGGAGGCCGGCGCGACCCCGGTGGGCACCGGGGAGGAGCTCCCGGCGCCCTGGACGGCGTGCTCGATGGAGGGGCCCGTGCGCCTCGTCGACCTCAACACCGGGACGATGATCCCGCTGCAGGTGGCGCTCGCGAGCCGCGGGGCGCGCTCGGTGGCGCTCGTCACGCTGGGGCGTCCGCTCCAGGGGCGGCAGGGCTTCTCGTTCCCGGCGTCGCGCTGGGTGGAGTGGGAGGGCGAGGTGCCCACGGTCTCCGACGCGCCGGGCTTCGCGCCCGACGCCTCGCTCGTGCTGCGCGAACACGACGCCGCGGTGCTCTCCTACGAGCGCGCGGAGCACGGCGTCGGGGGGAGCGCCGACCGCCCGATCGTGCTCACCCGCGTGGGACTCCATGGCCGAGTGCTGTTTCCTCCGCGGGCCATCGAGGGCACCCGGGCGATGGACATCGACGCGCCGCCGGTGAGCTGGTCGGGTGGCACCGCGGCGGTGTTCGGCGAGTCCGTCGCGACCGCCCCGGGCCTGGCCCCCGCGAGACGGGAGAGCGTGTGGTTCCTCGACGGCAGCGGGCGGCCGGTGCGGGCGCCGCTGGAGCTCACCCGCGAGGCGCGGGACGACGGTCGCGGCGAGCCCGTCGCCGGCCTGGCTGCGGTGAACGACGGCCTGGTCGCCGCGTGGACCGTCGCCGACGGCGCCGCGGCAGGCGTGTGGACCCGTGGTGGCATCACCCTGGAGAGCCCGCGGAATACACCGAACGGTATGCCCCGCCCGCCCTCGCGCGGCGTGCGGGTGCTGGCGGGCGAAGGGTACTGGGGCCCGGCGGTGTCTCCCTGGGGCGTGACCGCGCGCCGCACGGCGCCGGCGCGGGGCGCCGACGGAGGCCTCGTCGAGGTGCTCGTGCTGCCCCCGAGCGGAACCCGCGCCGGACGCAGCACCGGCACCCTCTGGGACCCGCTGGTCGCCTGGACCCCCAACGGTGTACTTGTGCTCGCCGAGCGCGCGGCCCGCTCCGACGACCCCCACTCGCTCGTCTCGCTCGGGGGCGCTACCCCGTACCAGCCCACGCGCTGGTTCGCCGACCTCGCGATGTCACCCGACGACCCGACCCGCCTCGTCGACCTCGCGATCACGCCCACGGACCGCGGGGCCGTCATCGCGTGGATCGCCGCGGACCCCGACGCCGTCCGTCGCCGCCTCGCGCTGGCGCGGGTGGGCTGCCGCGTGGCGCCCGCGGGCGCGTCGTCGCGGACGCCCGATCAGGGCATCGGGGCGCAGGCGCCGTAGGTCTCGGGGGTGTCGTTGAACGTGAACGAGCAGGTCTGCGCCGCGGGGCACTGGGCGCCCGCGTCGGCGCCCGCCAGCATGGGGTTGCACACCTGCCGGCACACGCGGTTGGGCGACGCGGGGACGCACGCGACGTTGCCCATCGTGCGGTCGCGCGGGACGCACACCATCCCGGGCTGACAGCGGTTGTTCGAGCAGCACGCCGCGCCGTCGCCGCCGGGCGTCGCGCCCGCCTCCTGGGGGAAGCAGTTGGTGGTGCCGTCGATCGCGATGATGTCGCAGCGGGGGCGCTCGGCCGGGCAGCGGTTGCCGCTCGTGGCGTACACGTCGCAGCTCGAGATCTCCATGCAGGTGCGCGTGTCGCTGCCGTTGACCACGCCAGCGCAGACGGCCCCCGGTCGCCCGCCGCGGGCCTCGTCGCGGCACGACGCGTTGTCGTTCTGGCAGCAGAGCTTCACGCAGCTACCTGGCGTGCCGAGGCACGCGAAACCCTCCCGACACCCGTTGGCCGTCGTGCAGGGCTCGCCCCACCCGCGGCGGCCGGCCGGCGAGCACGTGGCGCCCACGCCGCCGTCCGCGCTGCGACCGGCGTAGCAGCCTTCGCCCGCCATGCACCCCGTGCTGGAGACGACGTTGCACGGACCGAGGGTACCGCCGCAGCTGGGGCCGCCTCCGCTGTCGGGGGCGCCGCGGTCGGTGACCGTGCCGCGGTCGGTGACCGTGCCGCGGTCGGTGACCGTGCCGCGGTCGGTGATTGCTACGTCGAGGTCGCCGGGGCCGGCGTCACCGCCCGGGTCGGGCGTGTTCGACGAGCAGGCGAGGGAGAGGGTGCTCGCCGCGACGAGGAGGGAGACCGTTCGAAGGATGGCCATGACCGCATCGTAGCCTCCGCGGGCCTTCGCTGCGAAGCACCGAAGGCGTCAGCGCGGGCGCTGCATCTGTTCGAGCCGCGCCCGCGCCGCAGGCTCGGCGGGGTTGATGCGGAGGATCTGCTGGAGCGTCGTGATCGCGCCCGGGCGGTCACCGGTGGCGACCTGGAGGTCTGCGAGGCGGTGCAGGTAGCGGGTGTTGCGCCGGTCGAGCCGCGTGGCGCTGCGGTACTCCGCGAGGGCGCCAGGGTTGTCACCGAGCCGGTCGAGCACGTACCCGAGCTGCGCGTGCGCCGCGGCATCGCCAGGGCGAGAACGGAGGTGATCCGAGAGGAGGCGGCGCGCGGTGGTCCAGTCCTGGCGACGGAGCGCCTCCGTCAGCGGCGTGACCGCAACCCCGGCGTCGCCGGTGGAGCGCGACACCGGCACCGGGCGGACGTTCACCGGGCGGGCCTGGGTCGTTCGCACCACCGGGGTAGGGCGGGGCGTCGGGGTCGGGGTCGGGGTCGGGGTCGGGGTCGGGGTCGGGGCGACCGCACCTGCGTCGATCACGACCGGCTCGGGCGGTGGCGGCGGTACCATCGCGACCGCAGCGCCTGCGTCAGGCTCGCCGACGGCCGCAGGTACATCGGGCCCGGCGGCCTCGGCCACCGTGGGGACATCGGGAGCGGCAACGAGCGGGGCCGCGTCGGGAGTCCCGAGGGTGCCGCTCGGCATCGGCGGCTGGGTGATGGTGGTCTCGGGCGTGACGCTAGGGTTGCCCGTGGCCGCGGGAGGGGAGCCGTTGTTGCTCGCCCGCCGGATGCGCGCGACGAGGTACCCACCGCCACCCGCGATGGCGACGAGGCTGAAGAGGCCGAGGAGCAGCGCCGGGGCGCGGGACTTCGAGGGCGGTGGCGGCGGCACCGTCAACGGGTTCGGACCCGGGCCGGGCATCGCTGGTCCGTACGGGGACCAATGGGGCTGGCCCTGCATCATGGGCTGGCCCTGCATCATGGGCTGGCCCTGCATGCCGTACCCCATGAGCGCCGCGGGCGGAGGGCCGTCCATCGCGACCGTGTGGCTCGCTGGTGGCTCGAAGGGCTGCAGTCCTGGGGGCGGGGCCTGATCGGGCAGGGGATGGGCGCCGGAGCTTCGTGGCGCCATCGCGGCATCGCCGAAGGGTGCCGGGGCCATCCGCGGCCCGCTCTGCGGATCGGCCGCGGGGTTTGGTGCAAAGCCCGGGAACTGCGCCATCGCCGCCTCGGTCTGCGCGAGGCCGGGGCCGGGCATCGGCTCCGGCGCGAGCGGGGGAATGGCGCTGCCGCCCGAGGACTGCGACGTCGCCGGGATGCCGAACGCCCGCGACGCCTCGTTCTGGTTGGTGTCGACGACGTCGTCGAAGTCGAGCGCCTCTGGGGGCGCGCCCTGGACCTGCCCCGCAGGCTCGTAGGGGTTCACGTCACCCGGCGGCATCCCTGGCGCGAGGCCCATCATCGTCGCCTTCGCGGCCTTCGCCGGAGGGGCCGGCGGCGCGACCTGGAAGGCCGCTGCGGGCGTCGGGGCCCGGAACGCCGGCGCAGGCGTCGGGCTCCGGAACACCGGCTCGGGCGTCGGGGCCCGGAAGGTCTGCGCGGGCGGCGGGCTCTCCATCGCCGGGGCCTCGTACACGAGCCCGGCGGGGCTGACGTACCCGTCGACCGAGTCGGTCATCAGGGTGCGCTCGCCCATCTCGAACTCGGCTTCCGGCGCCGCCGCCGGGATCGATGGCACCATCGGCTCGAGCTGGCGCTCGACGATCTGCGCGCTCATCGGGCGCTCGCGCGGATCGCGGGCGAGCAGCGTCGAGACGAGGCGGGTGAGGGCGGGGGGCACCGAGGGGTCGAGGGGCTCGGGGTCGGCCTCGCACTGCAGCTGCATCATCCGCCGCGGGTCGAGGGCCATGTACGGCGGCATGCCCGAGAGGGCCTCGTAGAGCACCGCGCCGAGGCCGTAGAGGTCGGAGCGGAAGCTCATCAGCCGGCCGAGGATGGCCTCCGGGGCGGCGTAGCCGGGGCAGCCGACGAGCGCGCGCCCGTCCGGGGAGACCAAGGTCCGGCCGAGGCCTGCGTCGATGAGATACACGCCGCCGTCCTGCCCGAGGAGGACGTGTCCGGGGCGCAGGTCGCGGTGCAGCAGGCCGTGGCGGTGGAGCTCACCGAGGCCCGCGGCGAGGTGCAGGCCGAGGGTGGCGGCCTCGACCGGGGAGAGGCGCCCGCGGGCGGCGATGCGCTCGGCGAGGGTCTCGCCGACGACGAAGGGGCGGATGATCCAGGTGAGGTCGTCCTCCTCGCCGAGGTCGAGGATGGGCACCAGCACGGGGTGCCGGACCTGCACGAGCTTCTGGAGTTCGCGGCGCACCCGTTGTCGATCGGCGGGCGAGGTCGTCGGATCGGGCCGCATCACCTTCACGAGGACCGTGCGCCCGTGCTCCGGATCGACGCCCTCGAAGAGCGCCGCGGTGGGGCTCTGGAAGCGAATGAAGCTCACCCGATACTGCTCGCGCAGCGCCTCAGGGATCGGGATTTCCGCTGGGTCACCGGTCATGATCGAGGCACCTTATCCCGGTTCACCGTCGCCGCGCGAGCGATCCCCACCGCGCGGGCTTGCGGCGCCCGACCGACAGCGACTAAGGACCTTCACCGCAATGAGCGAACCGAATTTCCCGTTGGTGATCGTCGAGACGGATGCCGCCGGGGCCGACGCACTGCTCGGCCGGCTGAGCATGGCAGGCGCGGAGTGCGTCGAGGAGCGCGACTCCACCACCCTGTACAAGGGCGGGGCCCGCGGGGTCACCCTGGTGGCAAGCTTCAGCGACGAGGCGACGGCGCGCGAGGCGCTGGCCGGCCTCGGGGACGGGGTCGAGGCGCGCATCGAGTTCGTCGTCGGCGACGCCTGGCGCGACGGCTGGAAGGAGCACTGGAAGCCGACCCGCATCACCGAGCGGGTCGTGGTCGTCCCCTCGTGGACGGAGTACGAGCCCCTGCCGGGCGACCTCCTGATGCGCTTCGATCCCGGGCGCGCGTTCGGCACCGGGCAGCACGCCTCCACCACCCTGGCCGCGCAGAAGGTCGAGCGCGAGACCCTCTCCGGGCGGCACACCCTCCTGCTCGACCTCGGCTGCGGCTCCGGGATCCTGGCCTTCGTCGCGGTGCTCCACGGGCTGCACCGCGCCATCGCGTGCGACATCGACCGGGAATCCGTCGAGAGCGCCGCCGAGAACGCCGCGATGCTCGGGTTCGCCGAGCGCATCGACCTCCGGGTGGGTGGCTTCGAGGTGGTGCCCGAGACGTCCACCCTGGTGGTCGCCAACATCGAGGCCGTGGTGCTGGTGCCGGGTGCCGCCGAGGTGGCCGCGCGGGTCGCGCCGGGGGGTGTGCTCATCCTGTCGGGCATCCTCGCCACGCAGCGCGCGATGCTCACCGACGCCTACGTGGCGCAGGGCCTGACGCCCGGTGACGTGGCCGGTGAGGGCGACTGGATCTCGATGGAGTTCCACCGGCCGTGAGCGAGCGGGTGCGGGTCGAGCCCTCCGACCTCGCGGGGGACTCCGCCTCGCTGACCGTCGACGGCGACCGAGGCCACCACCTGGTGCGGGTCTCCCGGGTGCGGGTGGGGGACGCCGTCATGGCCTTCGACGGCCGCGGTCGCCAGCGGCCCGCGGAGGTCGCCCGCGTCGGTCGCGGCGAGGTGCTCCTGGCGTGGACGGGCCCCGGGGCCGGCGGGGTCGGCGCCGACCCCGCGCAGGTGCGCTGGATTCAGGCGCTCCCGAAGGGCGACAAGATGGACCTCATCGTGCGCCAGGCCACGGAGCTGGGCGTCGCGTCGATCGCCCCGGTGTTCACCGCGCGCTCCATCCCGCGCGAACAGCCCGAGCGCTGGCCCGCGCGGCTGCTCCGCTGGGAGCGCATCGCCGAGGAGGCCAGCCGACAGTGCGGCCGAGCCGACGTGCCGACGATCGAGGTCCCGGTGGGCCTGGAGGCGCTCTGCGCGGGGCCCGCGGGCGACGGGGTGCGGCTGACGGCCTGGGAGGGGGCGAAGGCGTCGCTGCGGGAGGCGATCGAGCGCAGCCCGGCGGGGGCCCGCTTCGAGGTGCTGGCGGGCCCCGAAGGGGGCTTCGACGCGGCGGAGGTGGCGGTCGCGCGCGCGGCAGGCTTCTCGCCGGTCTCGCTCGGGCCCAGGATCCTCCGGGCGGAGACCACCGCGGCGGCGGTGCTGGCCGCGATTTCGACGCTGCGCGGCGATCTCGGCGGCGGGTGCGATGTTGCGTTGACAGCGCTCTAGCGCATACGCGATCGTCGCGATACCCGCGTCCCTGACGGGCGAACGCGAGCATCTTCCGATGTCCCTCCTCTCTGCGCTTCTCACCCAGGATCAGGTCGTTTCGCCTCGAAAGATCGATGCGGCGATCCAACGTCAGGTCATCTCCGGGGGCGACTTCGAGACCAACCTCCTCGAGGTCGACGCGCTCGGCGAGGACACCCTCTCGGGCTACTGCGCCGCGCTGCTGGGCCTGCCAGCGGCCTCGCGCGACGAGGTGCTCAACGCCGACGCCGCCGCGGTCGCCCGGGTGACGCGCGAGCTCGCGGCGCGGCACCAGGTCGTGCCGCTCGCGGTCACCGACGGTCGCCTGGCGGTCATCGCCGCCGAGAACCTCGACGCGGGCGCCCGGCGCGCCCTCGAGGCTGCCACGGGGATGCCCCTCTACGTGCGCGCTGTGACGTCCTTCCGGCTCGCCTGGGCGCTCTGGCGCTACTACCAACAGCCGCTCTCGCCGAGGTTCCTGCGCCTGGCCGAGCGCCTGACCGGCCTCACGCCCGGGCCCGCCCCGACCATCACCCTCCCGAGCGCGCGCCCCTCGACGCCCGCCAGCGCGCCGTCCGTCGCACCCCCGTCGAAGGCCGCCAACTCGGCCTTCGCGGCGCTCGCTGCCCTGCTCGACGACGACGAAGGCGACGACGAGGCCGAGCCTGTCCCGGACGAGGCCCCGCCGCACGTGACGGCGACCCGCGCGGCCATCGTCCCGGCGACCGACACCGCCACGCCGGTGGTGGTGACGCCGCCGGTCGCGACGCCCTCCGCCGTCCGATCTGACCCCTTCGCGCAGAAGCCTCCTGGCACGCGCCCGTCGATTCCGCCGCCGATGTCTCCGGACGACCAGCACCAGCGCAGCACCGTGCCCGTGCAGATGCCCCGGCCCTCGGAGACGCCGCCCGCCACGCGTCCGCTCCCCGACGCCGGCGACTCCGGGCGCATCTTCCCACGGCCCAAGGGCTCGGTGCTGCCCTCGCTCGACCACCTCACCGACGCCCAGCGCGCCCTCGCGGCGGCGAGAGACCGCGAGGCGGTCATCGACGCGCTCTTCGCCCAGGTGTTGGATGGCTGGCGCTTCGCGGCGCTCTTCGTCGTGCAGGGTGACTCGCTGGAGTGCCTCTCCGCCCGCGGCGACGGGGTCGACGGCGCGGCGCTCCGCGGTGTGGCGTCGTCCATCAAGTCGCTGCCCGCGGTCGCGGCGGTGAAGTCCACCGGCGAGGCGGCGGTGGCGTCCCTGCTCGACGCGCCCGAGGCCGAGCTCGCGCGGCGCCTCGGTCGCCAGGCCGCGGTCGAGGCCGCGCTGGTGCCACTCGCCCTACGCGGCCGGGTCACCCTGGTGCTCTGGGCCGACCTCGCGGGCGACGCCATCACGCCGCTCGTGCTCCGTGCCCTGGCGCTCTTCGCCGACGACTGCGCTTTGGCCTTCGCCCGTCTCATCGTCGAGCGCAAGCGCTCGAGCAGCCCCGTGCCCTCCGCGGGTCAGCGCGAGCCCACGCTCCCGCCGATGTCCCGGCTGCCGCGCGCTCCGGGCCCCGACCGCGAGGCGCGGGCGGCGGCGCTGCGCTCCGCGGTGCTCGCCGGCGTGGCGCGGCGGCGTCCGTCCCAGACCGGCGTAGCCCGCGCCGAGGGGAAGGCCCGCACGAAGCCCTCGCAGCGCGGCGACGCGGAGGTCGATCGCCTGCTCGAAGAGGTCGTGCGCGGCGCGTCGCTCCCCGAGCGCACGGCGGCGACGCTCCTGGGCATGGGCGACCGGGCCCTCGCGGCGCTCTTCCGCGCCTTCCCGGGGCCGCACACCCTCAACCGCTCCGCGCCGCTCACCAAGATGCCCGACGTCGAGGACAGCGGGCCGCTGCTCCGGCTGACCCTGATGTTCCGTCAGGCGGCGGTGCCCGGCCTGCTGGACGCCCTCGACGCCGACGACGCCGACCGGCGCTTCTGCGCGCTGCTCTGCCTGCACGACCTCGCGCACCCCTCGGCGCTGCCGCGGCTGAGCACCCTGGTGCTGGCCGACGACGAGACGCTCCACCCCGCGGCGCTCGAGGTGCTGCGGGCGCACCGGCGCTTCCCGGAGTTCGCCGCGGTGGGGGCCACGCTGCGCACGGCGCTGCGCGAGCCGCGCGACTCCGCCCTGGTGCGCCGCCGGGCGGCCGCCGCGCTCGGCGAGCTGCGCGACGTCGACGCCGTGCCGCTGCTCATCGCGGCGCTCTCCGACCGCGACGGCCCGCTCTCCCTGGCGGCGCAGCGCGCGCTCGTGCTCATCACCCGACAGGACTTCGGCACCACGGCGCAGCACTGGGTCGACTGGTGGTCGACGGCGTCGGGGCAGCACCGGGTGGAGTGGCTCATCGACGCCCTCCTGCACGTCGAGGGCACCCTCCGGCACGATGCCAGCGAGGAGCTGAAGAAGCTCACGGGCCAGTTCTTCGGGTACTACTACAACCTCCCGCGGCGCGAGCGCGAGCGGGCGCATCAGCGGTACATCGAGTGGTGGCGGCGCGAGGGCGCCGAGCGGTTCGCGGGTCGCAGCGTCTCTGAAGGGCGGTAGCAACGTGACATTGGTGGTGCATCCGAGGGCGGTGGTGACCGGCGCGGGCAGCGGCCTGGGCCGGGCGTTCTGCGTCGAGCTGTCGCGCCGCGGGGGACGCGTGGTCGGCGCCGACCTGCGCGAGGAGGGCCTGAGGGAGACCGCGGCGCTGCTTCCCGGCGCGCCGATGGAGACCTTCGTCGGCGACGTCTCGAAGCGGGAGACCGTCGACGCCCTCGCTCGCTTCGCGGAGGAGAAGCTCGGCGGGGTCGACCTGGTCATCAACAACGCAGGCGTGGCCGTCGCCGGGGAGATGGGCACCGTCAGCGGCGAGGACTGGACCTGGATCGTCGGCGTCAACCTGCTGGGCGTGGCGCACGGCTGCGAGGCCTTCATCCCCGGGATGCGCCGCCAGCGCAGCGGGCACGTGATCAACGTCGCGAGCCTCGCGGGCATCGCGTGCGCGCCGACGATGGCGCCCTACAACGCCACCAAGGCCGCGGTCATCGCCATCTCCGAGACCCTCGCGGGCGAGCTCGAAGGCACCGGCGTCGGGGTCACCGTGCTCTGCCCGTCGTTCTTCCCGACCAACATCCTGGCCGACTCCCGGGGCAGCGACGCGAAGTCCCGTGGCATGGCCGAGAGGATGATGGCGAAGAGCAAATGGACCGCCGAGGACGTCGCGCGCATGACGCTCGACGGCGCCGCCGCGGGGCAGCTGTACGTCCTGCCCCACGTGGAAGGCAGGCTGCTCTGGTGGGTCAAGCGAAGCGCCCCGCAGGCCTTCCACCACGGCGCGGCGACGGTGCTGGCGAAGCTCCAGAAGCGGATGGCCCGCTAGCGCTTCTTGGGGTCGTTGATGACCCCGATGAAGCTCAGCTGGGTGTTGTGCGCCCAGGAGCTGAAGCGCCGGCGCGCCTCCTTCGACTCGTCGTTGGCGCTGAACATCGCCCGCTCGACGGCGTCGACGTTGGGCATGTTACGAAGCTCGTCGTCCCGCACGAGGCCCCGCTCGGTGAACAGCCGGCGCAGCGCCCGCGCGCGCTCCAGCCGGCGCGTGACGGCGTCGCGGTCGCCCCGGTCGAGGCCGTCCCACGCCGCGCGCACCTCGGCGAGCGTGCGCTGCACCAGGAGCTCGAGGGCGACCCGCCGGCGCGAGGCCTCGGGGCCCGATCCGGGCGGAAGCACCAGCGTGACCCGCGCGCTGTCCTCCAGCGCGTCGAGGCCCGCCACCGCGCCGCGAAGGCCCGGGTCGTGGCCGTAGCCCGGGGCGGTCGACATCCCCGCCGCGGCGGGATTCACCACCCGGCCCCGCGCCGTGGCGAAGCCGAGCATCGCGTCGGGCGTGCCGTCGCGGAGGGACACCGAGAGCAGCACCGCCCGGGGGGCGTCGCGGGCCACGCCGCCGATGCGCACGTCCAGCGAGCGGTCGCCGGGCTTGCAGGGGTAGCGGTGCAGCACCTCGGCGCGCTCCACCCGCGGGGTGAGCTGCACGTCCAGCGAGACGTCCGTCGCCACGAGCGCGCGGGCGCCCTCGACCTCCGCGGTGACGATCTCCGGCAGCGCGCTCTCCTCGCGCAGGTAGTGGAAGCGCCCCTCGCCGGCCTCCGCGAGGGCGACGCAGAGCCCGTCGTCGATGCCGTCCCCGAGGCCGACGATGCTGGTCTCCACACCGCGCGCGTGGCCCTCCATCACCCGGGCGCGGAGGGCGTCGCGCTGGGTCTCGCCGCGGGAGGGGTACCCATCGGTGAGCAGCAGCACCCGCCGCACCGCGAGCGGCGCCACCACGCGGAGCACCGCCTCGCTGGCCTCGCGCCAGCCGGCCCCGATGTTGGTGCCGATGCCCGTCGTGAGGCGGTCGAGGGCGCGCCGGGCGGTCTCCGCGCCCGCCGCGTCGAAGGGCGCGGGGGCGACGGCCACCCGGGCGTCGCGGTCGAAGGTGATGACCGCGACCCGGTCTTGCGGGCCGAGCGAGGCGAGCACGTCGCGGGTCGCCTGGAGCGCCAGCGCGAAGCGGCCGCCGCGCATCGAGCTCGACGCGTCGATGGCGATGGCCAGGCAGAGCGGCGCGCGCGCCTCGGCGCCCGGCCCGTACGAGGGGGCGGCCCCGCGCCCGCTGACCTCGAAGTGCAGGAAGGCGTCGCGCGCCCCAGCCCCGAGCTCGGGCAGCCGGGCGGCGTGACAGACCAGGCCAATGGGCATGCGCGCCGACCGCTCCCTTCTCAGCTGCCCGCGATGGTCATCTGCGCGACGCGGATGGTCGGCGACGCGACCCCGCTCTTCAGGTCGAGGTCGTCGCCCACGGCGTCGATGGAGCCGAAGAGCTCGCGGAAGTTCAGGCTGATGGTGACCTCGGAGACCGGGTACGCGAGCGCGCCGTCCTCGATCCAGTAGCCCACCGCGCCGCGGGAGAAGTCGCCCGTCACGGCGTTGAAGCCGAAGCCCATCATCCCGGTGACGTAGAGACCGCGCTTCGTCGACCGCAGGATGTCCGCGTGCGACTGCTTCCCTGGCAGGAGGTAGAAGTTCGACACGCCGGCGCCCGACCCGGTGCTGCTCGCGCTGCTCCCGGTGCTCTTCAGCCCGAGCTTGCGCGCGCCGTAGGTGTCGAGCAGCCAGGTCTTGAGCACGCCGCCCTCGACCACCACGTTCTTGCGCGCGGGGAGGCCGTCGCCGTCGAAGGGCCGCGAGCCGGGGCCCGCGTGGCGCAGCGGGTCGTCGACCATCGTGACCAGGTCGCTCGCGACGCGCTCGCCCATGTGGTCAAGCAGGAAGCTGCTGCGGCGGTAGATGGCGTCGCCGGTCACGCAGCCCGCGAAGGCCCCGAGGAGCGAGCGCGCGGCGTCGGGGTCGAAGATCACCGGCGCCGTGGTGGTGGGCACGCGCTTGGATCCGAGCAGGGCGATGGTGCGGCGCGCCGCCTCGACGCCGATGGCCTCCTCGGACTCGAGCTTCGCGAGCTGGCGTCGCGCCGACCAGTAGCTGGCCGTGCGGTTCTTCCCACCCTCGTCCGAGGCGACGGGGGAGACGGAGAGCGACGCGTAGCTCCCTCGGTACCCGCCGCGGAAGCCGCCGCTCGTGGCCATGTAGAAGCCACCAGAGGTGCGCCCGAAGGAGGCGCCCTCGCTGTTGTTGATGCGCGGGTCGAATGCACGCGCTGCCTTCTCGGCGCGTTGGCAGCGGCGCACGGCGTCGTCGGCGTCGACGGAGTCGCAGGCCGGGTCGTGGAGGCCGAGGTCTTCCCACGACTTCGCGAGCTCGTCGGGGTCGGGCAGGCCCGCGTAGGGGTCCTCCTGCGAGAGGTCGCAGAGCTCGAGGGCGTCGCGCACGAGGCGGTCGAGCCCGTCGGCGGTGAGGTCGTTGGTCGAGCTCGTCGCGACGCGCTTGCCCTTGAAGGCCCGCACCCCGATCGAGCAGGTGCCCGCCTCCTCCACGAGCTCGACCTCGTCGAGGCGCACGCGCACCGAGAGGTCCTGCCCCGCGCGCGCGACCACCTTTGCGTCCGTGGCGCCGCCGTCGAGGAGGCGTCGGAGCACCGCGTCGGCGCGGTCGCGCAGCATGTCGTCCTGGTTGTTTCCCATGTGTTCCTCAGCGCCCCTGGACGGCGGTGCCGCCGACGGTCATCGACGAGATCTTGATGGTGGGGCAGCCCACGCCCACGGGCACGCTCTGCCCTTCCTTGCCGCAGGTCCAGATGCCATCGGACACCTGGAGGTCGGTGCCGAGCATCGTGACCTTCGACAGCGCGTCGGGGCCGTTGCCGATGAGGTTCACGTCCTTCACCGGCGCGGTGATCTTCCCGCCCTCGATGAGGTACGCCTCGCTCAACGAGAACACGAAGTCCCCGGACGCGATGTCCACCTGACCGCCGCCGAAGCGCCGCGCGTAGATGCCGTTCTGCACCGAGCGGATGATCTCCTCGGGGTCGTGGGGCCCGGCCAGCAGGAGCGTGTTGGTCATGCGCGGCATCGGCGTCGCGCGGAAGCTCTCCCGCCGCCCGTTGCCCGTCGGCGCGAGCCCGAAGTGCCGCGCCGAGAAGGTGTCGTGCAGGTAGCCCCGTAGCTGGCCTTTCTCGATGAGCGTCGTGCTGGTGGGCGTGAAGCCCTCGTCGTCGACGTTGATCGAGCCGCGCCCGTGGTCGAGGTCGCCCCGGTCGACGACCGTGCACAGCTCCGAGGCCACCGCCGTGCCGATGCGCCCGGAGTAGTTGCTCACGCCCTTGCGGTTGAAGTCCGCCTCGAGCCCGTGGCCCACGGCCTCGTGCAGCAGGATGCCGGCGTCCCCCGGCCCGAGCACCACCTCCATCTCCCCGGCGGGCGCCTCGCGCGCGTCGAGCATCGCGATGGCGAGGCGCACGGCCTCCCGGGCGTGGTCGTCGACGGACTTGCCCGGCTGGTCGAAGTACTCCATCCCCACGCGGCCGCCGCCGCCGGAGCTCCCGGACTGGCGCTTGCCCTCGCTCTCCACGATGACCTGCGCGCCGAAGCGCAGCATGGGCTGCACGTCCCGCACGAAGCGCCCCTCGCTGGTGGCGATGAGCAGCTCGCGCACCGACTCGTTGAGCGAGGCCACGACCCGCTGCACGCGGCTGTCGGCCGCGCGCGCGGTGCGGTCAGCCTGGAGCAGCAGGTCGCGCTTGCCGGCGCCCGCCACGACGATGGACGGCACGGCGACGGCGTAGCGCTCGGGGTGCGCGCGGTCGGTCACCTCGGCGACCTGGCGGGCGTCGCCGCGGGCGATCTGCGCGGCGGTGCGCGCGGCCCGCAGCAGGGCCTCCCAGGAGAGGTCTTCGGTGTACGCGTAGCCCGCAGCGAACCCGCGCTGCACGCGGATGCCGACGCCGACGGACACGCCGCGGCTGGCGGACTTCACGATGCCCTCCTCCAGGACCATCGAGGCCCCGAGGCCGTACTCGGCGAAGAGGTCCGCGGCGTCGCCGCCCTGCGACAGGGCCACGGTGAGGAGCTTGCGGGCGCGGTCGTGGTCGATCTCGAAGGCCCCCCCCGGTGCGAAGGGGGCGCGGGGGAGCGCGGTGTGCGGCTGGGACATGGCGGTGCGGACTCCTTTCGGCGAAGCCATCGGCGCCCTCCATACGAATTGGCGGGAAGGGCGCCGCGGGATCCGCAGCATACGATGCCTGGGCGGCAGGCGCTGCGTCCGCTTCGCCGACGAGCGGTTCTACCGGGGAGGGGCCTTCGCGCTCCGGCCGAGGCGGAGCGTTGCGACGAGCAGGCCCACCGAGATGAGGCCGGGGATGCTGGCGAAGAGGATGTCCATGGAGCCATCCGGAGAGCAGCCCGCGTGCCCCGCGGCCTTCGTCGGGCGGCGCCGCCGATCGCCAGGGCGGAGCGTGGGCGGGCCGACCCGGGGCGCGTCGCGTCGCCCACGGCCAGGTCGCAGCCCCTCCGCGCGGGAATGGCCGTTGGCTGTCAGGTTTGTGCGATGCGCCGCGCGGGTGCGCGCGGTGGTGATGGAGCGCACGGAGACCCTCCTCAACTGCGACGACCTCGACAAGGGCGAGCCCCGGAAGTTTCGGCTGCACCACATCACGGCGGCGCGCCTCGCGTAGCGCTCAGTTGAACTCGGTGGGGTCGACCTTCGCGGGCACTGCGGCGGGGGCGGGCGCCTCGGACTCGGCGGGGCTGTCGGCTGCCTCGCGCGCCGCCGCGGCGTTGAGCGTGTACTCGCTGGCGCGCTTGGGCATGGGCTCGCGCTCTGCGGCGCGCTCCCAATGGCGGGCGGCCTCGCGCCACGCGGTGACCCGTGCGCTCTCGTCTCCAGCCGCCCGCGCCTTCTGCTCCGCAGCCGTCGCCTTGGCGACGTGGGGGTTCTTTCCAAAACTCATGGCGTTGCTCGATGCCTCCTCGGATTTCCACTCCCATGCCACATCGGGCCGCGGGGCGCTCGGGGATGTGACATATCCCGTCCGACCGCGGGACGGGCTTCCTTCCCTTCCCAGCATCTGGTGAAGTTGTCTATCCTCTAGGGCACCAACGTCGCGGAGAGGCCGCGGCCATGAGCGCAGAGGCGAGTTCGATGCACGAGCAGGACATGGCGATCTTGAAGTCCCTGGTGGCGGTGGCCTGGATCGACGGGCAGTTCGCCTCGGAGGAGCGCGAGCACCTCGACGCCCTCATCAGCGCCTTCGGCGCGACCGAGGCCGAGGCCGCGGCGGTGCGGGAGTACGCGTCGACCCCGCGCTCGCTCGCCGACATCCCCCTGACCGACCTCTCGGCCGACGACCGGCGCACGCTTCTCAACCACGCGGTGGTGCTCACGCACATCGACGGCGAACAGACCGGCGCGGAGAAGGCCCTCGTGGGCGACCTCACGAGCCTCCTGCGCATCCCCGAGGCCGAGTCGACGCGCATCGTCGAGGCCGCCGAGGCGCGGGTGAAGCGCCTCCTCCACCAGACCGCCTGACCGTCCGAAGCCCCCCTCCCTCGGTCCACCGCCGCGACGGACCGCGCGGCCCGTCATCTGCGGGTGACGTGTCGTAGCCACCGGGCTGCCATCGCCCCATGCGGGGTCGGCCTGCCAGGGTCCGTTCGGTCGACGCTTCGCGCGCCTCAGAACCTGATCTGTGGGAGTCCGGCCGGCGCCTGTGGGACCGGGCGCTCGGGCTGCCCCTGGCCGCCCAGCAGACCCGGCAGGCCGCCCGTCATCCGGCCCACGTCCGAGGCGATGTCTCGCGCCGCCCGCGCGGCGTTGACCAGCGTGGTCACCTGCGCCGGGGTGAGGGTGATGGTCACCACGGCGCTGCGGTCATCTTGTGTGATGCGTACCTGGTCGACCGCGGCGCGCGCCACGCCGAAGGCCGCGTCGATGCGGTCGAAGCGCTCGCCCGCGTCGCGCCCGCCGGTGAGGCCCGCCATCGCGCGCATGGCCCCGATGCCCTGCTGTGCCTCGCCGATGGTCGAGACGATCTCCGCCTTGCGCGCCGTCCAGAAGGACTGCATCGCCGCCGTGAAGGGTCGCGCCACCGTGGCGCTCGCGAACTCCCCGCGCGCCACCCCTTCGAGGCCGGCGTTGACGACGTTGAGCGCGAGGCCGCCGGTCTCCATCTGCCGCGCGAGGGTGAGGTCGGCGCTGGCCGGGTTGGCGCGCACGAGGTCGTCGGCGAACTCGTTGATGGTCCGCGGGTTCTGCGCGCGCACGGCGGCCACGTCGACGGCCACCACGACAGCCTGCTGAGCGCCGAGGCGATCGATCATTCGCGGCAGCGGCGACGACAGGTTGAGCCCCGGGGCCTCCTGGTAGGCGTAGCGCAGGGCGGTGGGCATGTACGCCTGCTCGGCGACGACCGCGCTGCCGGCCATGAAGTGCACCGACGGGTCGCGCGGCGACGCGGTCGCCCCGCGGAAGACCGGCGTGAGCACCGCGTGACCGTTGACCTGCGTGGTGGTGACGGAGCCGCGGGAGAGCTGCATCACGGCGCTGAAGCACTGTGCGGCCTGCGCGGGCGAGGCGGTGTGCGCCCCGGAGGCGACCCACGCGGAGGCCGAGCGGCCGGCCAGGAGGTCGCGGTCGGCGCCGACGAAGAGGGTGCCCACGCGGTCCAGGGGGTCGAAGGTGCAGCGGGCGATGACGTCCTGCATCTGGCGGGAGAGGGCGGTCTCCTGGGCGCCCGCGCCGGGCGCGGGGTGGGTGACGGTGCGACGGAGCTCGGCGAAGGGGGGGAAGGCGCGGAGCTGGGCCAGGTCGACCCGCGCCACGACGAAGCTGTTGGGGGGCATCCGGCTCAGGGCGTTGGAGGCGGTTCGGTTCTTCCGCCACATCCAGTAGCCGGTGCCTCCGACCGCGGCGACGCTGCCCGCGACCACGACGCTCACCAAACCGACCATCACGTTCTTGTTCAAGGCGACCGGTGACCGCTTTCTGCGGCGAGTCATCCGTCCCGCCGCGCGCGCACCGTAGCAGGTCAGCGCGCGTGGATCACGCCGACCGCGTCGAGGTCGAATCCCGTCGCGGGCTCCATGAGCCCCTGGGTGGCGAGGTCGCGGATACGGAGGAAGCGCGCGCGGGCCACGCCCACCGCCGCGAGGTCGAAGTGGTCCCCGCCGGAGACCCGCGGATCGAGCGGGCAGAGGTTGTTCGAGGGATTGGCGTACACGGGGTTCCAGCCGGCGCATCCGGTGTGGGGGCGAGCGCCCTGCGGGTCGCAGGGGAAGGTGACCCAGGTGGTGCCGTCCGCGCTGACGGACACCTCGCCGAGCTCCTCCCAGAAGCGCTCCTCGACGCCGGGGACGGTGAACGCGTTCTCGAAGACCACGAAGTCGTCGCCGGGCTCGTCGACGATGTCGCGCTCGAACGTGATCACGATCTGGCCGCCCCGACCGAGGGACACCACGTCGGTGCCGCCCCGCAGGTCGCCGGCGCCCTGCGGCGGTCCAAGGACGATGCCGGGCATCGCGGCGTGACCGAAGCTCGCGGCCTCACCCGGGGAGAAGGACACGACCCTCGTCGCGAAGGGACCGCCGCCCTCGCCGCGCGCCGAGGCGTCTGCGTAGGCGCAGGGCGACGGAGGATCGGCGCCGCCGTCCGTCGTGGGGGCCACCGGCGCGTCCCCGCAGCCGACGAGGGCGCCCGCGAGGAGCGCGAGCGCCGCCCTCACGGCACGAACGCGACGCCGTACGGCGGCCGCGCGCCCGTCCCGAGGGTCATGGTCGTCAGTGCGGTGCCGTCGGGGCGGTACACGCGCACGCCCGCGCTGCCCATCGTGCGGTCGAGCACCCAGACGTTGCCCGCAGGGTCGCGGGCGAGGCCGCCGATGGTGCCGGTGGTCACGATGGTGGCGCCGACGGCTCCGGTCGCGAGGTTGAACGCCACCACGCGGTTGTCGGAGACGCTGGCGTCGGCCACCGCGAGGCGCGTGACGACCGCCCAGCCGCGGTCTTCGTCGAGCATCACGACGCTCCCGACGTCGCCGCCGAGGGCGGCCTCGGTGACGCCGGTGCCCACCACGCGCAGGGTGACCGGGTCGACGCGCTCGATGCGGCCGTCGAGGGTCTGCGGCGCGGAGAAGGCCACGACGCCCGCCTCGGCCACGACGATCGAGGTGCCCGCGGGGGTGGTGACCATCGACACGGGGTTGCGCCCCGTGAGCGAGAGCGCCTGGACGCCGGTGGTCGCCGGGTCGGCGTCGACGAGCGCGAGGGTGGCGGCGTTGATGACCGCGAGGGTCCCGCGGGTCACCGGGACGTAGCTGTCGAGGTTCTGGAGCGTCACGAAGATCGACCCGCCCACGCGGACCATGTTGGACGCCTCGAGGGAGCCGTCGGTGTCCGCGGGCGAGCGCAGCGGAGCGAGGTCGATGGCGCCCACGACGCCCGCGGCGCCGTCGAGCGAGGGGTTGATGATGCCGAGCCGGGGGAGGGCGTACTGCGCGACGAGGGCGCGCGTCGGCGACAGCGTGAGCACGTCGTAGGGGTTGGCCGAGTAGGGCATCGGGGCGCCCGCGTCGACGCTCGGGGTGCCCATCATTCGCAGGGGGATGCGACGCGCGATGGCGGGGAGCATCGCCGGGTCGAGCACCGCGATGACGTCTTCGCCGCGGAGCAGGTCGTACACGATGCAGCCGCTGGTGACGGGCACGTGGTCCTGGTCGGGGGACATGGCGCCGGTGACGGTGAGCGCGGGCGTCGGGCCGATGGGTCCGAGGCCGTAGCCGCCGGTCACGTAGTCGCTGGTGGTGACCAGCGCGCGGGTGAGCGTGCAGGCGGGACCACCGCCGTCGCGCGCGTCGACGGGCGCGCTGGCGTCGACGACGTCGGTGGCCACGGGCACGTCGGGCGTGCCCGCGTCGGCGGCGCCGAGGTCGCTGCCGGTGTCGAGGGGGGCGACGTCCGCGGTGGACGCGTCGGAGGGCGCTGGGTCGTCGGAGCAGCCGACGGTGAGCGCGAACATGGAACCGATGGAGACGATGAAAAGACGACGCATGGCGATACCTCCCGCGCGCACCCGCGCGGACAGTGTGGGGTTTTCGCGCACGGCCGTTGAGGGCACAGGAGGGGCTGCGGAGTTGGCGCCAGGGAGGCGTGGTCGTCCGACGCACAACCCACACCCCGTGGCAGCGCGCGATGCGATGACAGCCGGTCTCCTGGCTCCCGGATCATCCTCGGACGGCGCCTTCCCCAGCGCTTCGCGCCAGGTGGCAATTGCCGTCGTCGTTCCCGGTTACAGTGGCGGGGGCCGCGCCGGTGTTCCACCGGACTTCCCAAGCGCTGTCATCGCGACGTTAGATGTCAAACAGCTCGAAGGCGCGAGGGCCGATGAGCGGGTCGGCTCCTACGCGAGCCCTACGCGTGGTGTCAAGCAATGCGGATGCTGCGGGCATTCCGCGCAGCGAAGCGCGCAGCGTCAACGGATGGTGGACGCGTCGACTGGAAGGGTCGGAGTGGCGCGGTGTGGCACAGCGACCGTCTCGCCGTTGCAGCGGGTAGTCCGCGAGAGTCCGTTGGCACCATCCCTGCTGTCCGAGACACTCCATGAAGCGCCGAACGAGCCTCCGAGCCCCCTTCGTACTGACCATCGCCGCGACCGCCGCCATGGGCTGCGGCGCCAGCGTCTCCCCGGTTCCGGGCGACGCGAGCGTCGTGCCCGACACACCCTCCCCGGACGATCGTCCCACCCCGGTCGATCGCCCGCGGGTGATGGAGACCGACGTCCGCCGCGCGTGCCCCGCGACGCTCCCCGCGGAGGGCGCGCCGTGCACCCCCGGGGTCGACCCGGAGACCTGCCACGACGCGTCGGGTCCCGCGCCCGGGTGTCCCCCCGGCACCGGGGTGACGATGTACTGCCAGCCCGCGACCCAGCGCTGGCAGGTGCTCCCGCAGTCGTGCAACCCGCCGATGCTGGACGCGGGATTCCCCCCGACGGACACCTGAGCGGACGCCAGGCTCAGCTGATCATGCCGGGCAGCGCGCCGGTGCCGGCGTCACCCCAGCGGTCGACCTCCGCCCCCATCGCCTGCGCGATGGTGGCGAGCAGGTCGCCGTGCCGTCGGCCGTCGTAGGTCAGCACGCGGCCCGGGGTCACGCAGCCGCCGCCGCGCCCCGCGAGCACGAAGGGCATGTCGCTGTGGCTGTGGGTGTTGCCGTCGGAGACCTCCGAGCAGAGCAGCACCAGGGAGTGGTCGAGCATGGTGCCGTCGCCCTCGGGCCGCGACTTGAGCTGCTCGACGAGGTACGCGAACTGCGACACCCACCAGCGCACCTGCTTCACGAAGTCGGCGAAGAGGCGGTTCGAGCGGTCCTGCCGGGCGCCGTAGTGCGAGGCTTGGTGGCTGCGCATGTCGAAGCCGGCGTCGTACATGTCCGTGCCCCGGAAGCGGCTCATGATGAGCTCGCTGGTGTGCTGCGACGCCTGGATCACCCCCACGCGGCTCATGCCGCAGGCCATCGCGAGCACCATGGTGTCGATCTGCGCGCGCAGCACGGCGGGGAAGTTCTCCGGCGCGAAGAGCCCCGCGCCGGTGGGGGCGGCGAAGCCCATCGACGGGGCGTCGCAGCTCGCCGGGAGCGGCATCGTGGGCATGGTGATCCCGGCGTCGGGGAGCGTGATGATCCCGCCTGCGTCGCCGGCCGGAGCGCCCGTCGGGCTCATGGTGCGCAGGCGCCCGCGCACCTCGTGGAGGGCGTCGAGGTGCACGTCGAGCTTCGTCCGCTCGGAGGCGCCGAGGGCCGCGCGCAGCTCCATGAGGTCGGTGATGGAGGTGTCGAGCGCGAGCCCGTCGGCGGCCTCGTCGGCCCCGCCCGCGGGGAGCGCCGCGCCCGCATCGACGGCGGCGCCCGCGTCGGCGCCCGCCACGCCCGCGTCGATGGTGGGCGTCGGCGTGCTCGGCCGCGCGCCCGTGAAGATGCGTCGGAAGGCGTTCACCGGGTCGTCTTCGGGCGCGACCGTCACCCCCGCGCTCGGGTACGAGATGAACTTGTCCCCGGAGGCGTTGTTCTGCGTGGCCATGGCGCCGAGGTAGAGGTGGCGGAAGGGCGACGCCCGGCCGACGGTGCGCGCGAGGTACTGGTCTACCGACTCGCCGTTGCCGCCGTCGACGCCGGTGAGCAGCTTCTTCGCGCCGCCGGGGTGGCTCCCCTCGTCGGTGCCGCCCATCGACAGCCCGTGGAGGAACACGCAGTCGCCCGCGAGCGAGCTCAGCGGCGCGAGCAGCTCACCGAGCGCGATGCCCGCGCCGTTGCGCGAGGCGCTCCAGAGGCTGGGCTCGCCGTTCTGCGAGCGCCCCGCGATGCCGTCGGGGAAGTAGAAGAAGATCACCCGGCGGGCGCGGCCGCACGCCGTCGCGCGGGCCATGCGCCGGGTGGCCATCGCGAGCGGGAGCGCCGAGGCGGCCCCGAGGGCGCCCTGGAGCAGCCGACGGCGGGAGAGCAGGCTCACGGGGACCTCCGGGTGGCGAAGTCGCGGGTGAGGGTCACGGCGACCATCAGCTCCCGCAGGTCGTAGCCGCTCTCGCGGAAGCGCCGCACGACGTCGAGCACCCCGCAGCGCTGCTCGGCGGTCTCGCGGAAGCCCCGCGCGAAGCGGTAGTACTGCCGCGCGAAGCAGGCGCGGGCGGCGTCGCTCTGCGCGAGGGTCCCGGCGAGCTGCGGCAGCGAGGTGAAGTCCGCGCGGGTGCCGGCGCCGAAGCGCTCGAGGTCGAGGACGGTGCCGGTCGCGTCGATGGGGCGGCCGTTCTCGGTCTCGCGCAGGCGGCCGACGGCGTCGAAGCGCTCGAAGCCGAAGCCCACGCCGTCGATGTACCGGTGGCAGGTCTCGCACGCGGCGTTGGCGGTGTGCTGTCGGAAGCGGTCGCGGGTGGTCGCCTCGGGGTCGACGTCGGGCACGCCCCCGGCGTTCGCGGGCGGCGGTGGAAACTCCTCGCAGAGCAGGGCCGCGCGCACGAAGACCCCGCGCAGGATGGGCGAGCCCTGGTCGCTGTGGGCGTAGCGGGTGAGCACCGCGCCCAGGCTCAGCACGCCGCCCTGGCGCGCCTCGGGGAGCTCGACCCGCTGGAAGGCGCTCCCGCTCACCCCGCCGAGGCCGTAGTAGGCCGCGAGGGTGCCGTCGACCCAGGTCGAGCGCGTGGTGAAGAGCTCGTCGAAGCGGTGGGTTCCGTCGAAGGTGACCGCGGTCACGAGGCGGCGCGCCTCCTCCAGCATCGAGGCCCGCACGGCGTCGGTGAAGGCCGGGAAGAGCGTGGCGCTGCGAGGGGTGGTGGCCACGGTCTCGACGCCGAGCCACTGCAGCGCGAAGGTGGCGAGCTGCTCTCGGGCGCGCGGGTCGGCGAGCAGGCGCCGGGCCTCGCGCTCGGTGCCCGCGGCGGTGGCCAGCGAGCCGTCGGCCGCGGCGGCGAGGAGGGCCGCGTCGGGGGTGCTTCCCCAGTAGGTGTAGGCGAGGGCGGTCGCGACCTCCCAGGGCGTAAGCTGGAAGGCGCCGTCGGGCTGCGCGACACCCATCTCCGAGCGGTAGAGGAAGGCCGGCGAGAGGAGCATCGCCCGCACCGCGCGGGTGACGCCCTGCTCGACGTCGCGCGCGCCCGTCACCAGCGCCCCGTAGCGCTGCATCTCCGCGGCGGTGAGCGGCCGGCGGAACGCGCGGGTGCCGAAGCCCCGCACGAGGGTGTTGGCGCAGGCCGCGCGGTCGGCCCCGGGGTCGCAGCCGACGACGGCGCGCAGGCGCGGACCCAGCGCGGCCGTGAGCCCCTGCGCCGCGCGGAGGAACTCGTTGACGTGCACCGACGTGACGAGCGCCGAGTCGGCGTTGTTGTCGTAGGCGAAGCCCTGGGGGCGCGACTCGACGGGCAGCGCACTGGTGGCTTCGGCCACGACGTCGACGGCGCTCGGAGGCGCGGTCACCCCGGCGTCGGGGGCGGTGCCCGCGCAGCGCAGGGTGATCACCGAGTTCTGGCCGCCGAAGCCGTCGGGCATCGAGGCCGCCGCGCGCGGGTCGCTGACCCACTGCGATCCGTCGACGACGAACTTGTACTGATGGGGGCCGTCGGCGAGCTCGCGCTCGGTCTGCCACTCGCGGGCGCTCTCGACCCAGGTCATGGGCCACGCGGTGGGCGACCAGCCGTTGAAGCTCCCCGCGACGTGGACGCTGCGGGCCGTGGCGGCGGGCGCGTAGGCGAAGCGGTGTCGGCTGCACGCGGGGTCGACGCCGGGGGGCGTCGCGGGCGCGCCCTGGCCGGGCGGGGGCAGGGCGAGCAGGTCGCGCACCGTCGCGCGGTACTCGCGGCGGGTGAGCAGGCGCAGGCGACGCACCGAGGGGGCGACGGTGGCGCAGGAGAGGGCCTGCGAGGTGAAGCGGGTCTTCACGTACGCGGCGAGGGACGACGCGCAGTCGCCGCGGCAGGCCGCCGGGTTTCCCTGCGGCATGCGCTCGTCGATGATCTGCGTGAGCGCCGCGACCGAGCGGGGCGAGTCGATGAGCCGCGACCCGAGGCCGCCCTCGCCGGCCTCGCCATGACACGACGCGCACATCGCCGCGTAGCGCTGCGCGGGGTCGATGGTGGCCCCGGTGCCGCGGGTGTCCGTGGGAGCCGGCCCGGTCGGGGCGTCGTCCGCCGTGTCGCAGCCGAGCGAGAAGAGGCAGCACAGGAGCGCGGCGGCGGAGGAGCGCATCGGAGGGGCGCCGATGGTACCGCAGGTTCGCCCGGCCGACGGCACGGGCCCTCACCGCGCGACCCGACCGGCCCGGGCCATACGTCGGCGGCGGCCCAGCTTGACGGCGCGGGACGCACGGTCTGGTATGCGGCAATCGTCGGCGGTCGACCTCGATCGCCCCCTGGAAAGGCTCGCGCCGCACTCATGCCCAGACCATCGAACGCCCTCCTCGGCCTCGCGCTTGCGGCTTCGACGGTGGGCTGCGGCGCCGATCCCTCGACCGCCCCCCCCGCGGCCGCCGCCCTGTCGACCGCGCTCCGCCCGCGGCAGACGCCCGCGTACTACGTCGCGCAGGCCGAGCTTTACTTCGACACGCTCGACACGCGCGCCGACCCCGCGCTGGTGCCCAACTACTCCGCGCGGGTCGCCCGGTGGGAGTGGCCGCCGTGGTACCTGCTCACGGGCTACGAGCGCATGCAGATGATCACCGGGACGCGCCTCGCGCTCAGCTTCGAGCCGTCGACCGTGCCGACCCGCGACTGCCGGGCTTTTCCGGTGCAGCCCTTCGCGCGCTGTCGGGTGTCCTTCGTCTACAAGCGCGGGCCGTGCCCCATCTTCGAGGAGTTCACCTTCAACGATCAGGGCGAGATGACCTTCATCGAGGCGTGGTCCGACCAGCCCGGGATGCGCCCGACGGAGGACCCCAACGATGCGTGGGCCGAGGCGCCGACGGTGCGCCGTCTCTCGACGAGGGTGCCCGGCCTCGGCAACGCCAACGGGCTCATCGAGCCCGGCGCCGAGTGGATGGCCGCGGCGGCGGCGCGCGACCCCGAGCTCGCGGACTTCGTGCGGCGCACCCAGAGCTTCTACCGATCGTGGGCGCAGGCCTACAGCGACGCCGGCCCCACCGCCTTCCCGCGCGGCTGCGGCTGGAGCGCGGCGCCCTGACGACGCCCCGGGCCCCGCTCGCGTGACGGGCGCGTACGGTAGTAGGACCGCCGGATGATCGTCCGCTCCGGCCTGGTGATACTTCCGCTCGCGATGCTCGGGTGCCCCTCGTCGGCGACCAGCATCACGACCGATGCCTCGGCCGCCGACACCCCGATCACCCCCGTCGATGTTGCCCCGGCGGTGGATGTTCCGGTGACGCCGGGGGAGTGTCGTCAGCCGTCGGACTGCGGGGCGCCCACGATGAGCTCCGTGAGCTGGTGCGCCGACTCGTCGTCGTGGAGCTGCATCGACCGGCAGTGTGTGTGGGAGTGCCGCGGCGGGCGGCGCTGCGATCGGTCGCCCGACGGCTGCGTGCGCTGCGACGGCGAGCTGCGCGAGCACTGCCCGGGGCGCGACCCCTGCACCCCCGGCTGGCCCGATGCGGGACAGCCGAAGGACTCCACCTGCGCCCGTGCGTGGACCCGCGAGCCCTCGCAGTGCTTCGGGCCGTGGCTGCGGATGACCTCGGACGGCACCCTCTGTTCGCTGCAAAGCCTGTTCACCGGCGCGCCCCGCTCGGTGCTCGCCTGCCGGCGCTGCCAGACCACCCTCTTTGGCATCGAGCCTGTGCCCTGATCGCCATCCCGCGGCGGGCGTACCTTCGGGCGCGGCCACCATGAAGGACATCGTCGCCATCGCCATCGTGTTGCGGCGGGCGCTCGACGCGGGCCTCCAGCGCCCGGCCGACGCCGTCGTCGATGATCGCGCGCATCGTGCGCGGCCGGGCGACCAGGAGCTCCGAGTCGATGGGCAGCAGCCCCATCGTGAGCATGACCTGCCATCGGTAGGTGCGAACGATGGGCCAGAGGCGCCGGAGGAGGCGCGCGTCGTAGGTCTTGCCGAGGGCGTCTTCCTCGTGGAAGGCCCGCTCGGCCTCGCGCGCGCTGCGCCGAGGGCCCGCGCCAACCTGCCGCTCTCGGCCACCGTGCTCCCCCGACCGGGCATCTCCTTCAGACTCCCCCTGGGCGGACCGATGGACACCGACGCGTACCGCATCCTGCACCTCGACTTCCCCGTCGTCTTCGGACCGCCCCTGCGCCCTCGCGCACGCGCTGCACGCCGCACGCAGCGGGTGCACGATCGTTCGATCCCTTCGGCCACCACGGCCGCGCGGCACGTCGGTTGCTGCCGGCGGGTTCAGCCTGGGATTCGACGGAAGGGACGATTGCTTCAATGATCCATCCATTCACGAAGGTGCTCGTGGGCACCGACTTCAGCGAGCCTGCGAGCCGCGCGGTCGAGCGGGCCATCGACGTCGCGCGACGCTACGAGGCGAAGCTGCACATCGTGCATGTGTGGGAGGTCCCGCTGATCGTGGGCGGCCCCATCGCGGGGCCCTCGGTCGACTGGATCACCCCCATCGAGCAGGGCGCGCGGGCCCAGCTCGACGAGCTGGTCGAGGGCCTGCGCGCGGGCGACGTCGACGTCGCGGCGACGCTCTGCAGCGGCGTCGCGTGGGACCGCCTCATCGAGCTCATCGAGAAGGTCGGCGCCGACCTCGTGGTGGTGGGCACCCACGGGCGCACGGGCATCCGTCGCGCGCTCATGGGCAGCATCGCCGAGCGCGTCGTGCGCCTGTCGCCGGTGCCCGTGCTCACGGTGCACTGACCGCTGCGGGGGGGGGGTGGTCCTACTGCCCGACGCGACGCAGCGTCGAGGTGTCGACCACGCCGTTGCTGGTGCTCTCGCGGAAGGCCATGCGCTCGCCGGCGCATCGCATCATGGCGTTGACCCGGGGCGTGCACTGCGGGGTGCCGCTGACGCCGGTGCCTCGCACGGCGGCCCCGTCGAAGCGGCACCCGACGAAGCGGTAGACGCAGGTCGAGCCGCTGTTCTCCCAGACCTCGCGCCACTCGCCGCAGGCGTCACCCGTGCCGCGGATCGAGACCCTCAGCGACCCATACGCACCGGTGTTCTCGGAGATGCGCCCGGCCCAGGCGCCGAGGCAGGCGGGCCGCTCGGGCTCCGGGGGCGGCGGGGTCGGGGCGGACGCGGGCGGCGCGGTCGGCGGCGGAATGGGCTCCATCGTGACCTGCGGCGGCGTCGGCGGGGCCACCGGCGGGGGAGCGAGCACCGGCGGCGGGGTGAGGGCCGGCGGGGTGGTCGGCGCCGGGGTCGCGCGGGCGACGCAGGCCCGGCGGGACTCGTCCCAGATCGCGTCGGTGCGGCAGCAGTGGCCGTGGCTGTCCTGGTAGCCCGCGTCGCACTGCGAGCTCCACCACGCGACGCTCGCGACCGCCCCGGCCGCGACCGCGAACACCCCGAGGCCCACGAAGAGCGCAGCCCCGGCGGACTTCTGTCGGCGCGTCGGGGGCGCGAGCGGCGCGGGGCCGCCGTGGATCATCCAGGGCGGAACCCCGGCGTCCATCACCGGCATCATGGCGGTGCCGTTGGACGCCCCGGTCGCCGACCACGCGACGGTCGACTCCGGCCCCGATGGGATCATCGGCTCCGCCAGGGGAAGGGGCACCGGCATCACGGGGATCGCCACCGTGGGCGGCACCGATCCCCGCGCCGGCAGCGTGGTCGAGAGGAACACCGCGTCCAGCGCCGCGTGCGCCTGCGTCCCGTCGGGGAAGCGCGCCCTCGGCTCGCGCGTCACGCACCTCGCGAACCACGCGTCGAAGCCGGCGGGGAGCAGGCCATCGCGCCCCGCCTCGGCCGCACGCTGCGTCGCCGGGACGAACTGCCCCATGGAGATCTCCGCGATGAGCGCGGCGAGGGTGATCGACGGGCCCTGCGCGGCCTTCCAGTACGACACCCCGGTCAGCATGGTGAAGGTGACGAGCCCGAGCGCCCAGATGTCCGTCGCGGGCGACACCAGCAGCGTCGTGTCGAACTGCTCGGGCGCCATCCACAGCGGCGAGCCCATCACCGACGTGGTGCGCGAGGGCACGTTCTCCTGGAGCCACTTCGCGATGCCGAAATCGAGCACCTTCACGGTGAAGGCCGCGTCGCTCCGGCGCGACTCCGCGACGTAGATGTTCTCGGGCTTCAGGTCGCGGTGCACGATGCCCTGCCGGTGCGCGGCGGCGAGCGCGTGGCCCAGCTGCTTCAGCAGCTCGCGCACCTCGCCGAGCGGCAGCCGACCGCGGCGCTCGAGGACCTTCGAGAGGTCCTCCCCGCGGAGCAGCTCGAGCAGCATCCACGGTGTGTCGTGCTCCGGCTCGATGCCCGCCGCGAGCACCTGCGCGACGTGCTCGCTCTCGATCATCGCGGCGAGCTGCGCCTCGCGGGTGAAGCGCTCGCGCGCCCGTGGGTCGTCGACCAGGTCGCCGTTCATGATCTTGAGCGCGCGCTGCTGCCCGGTGCCGAGCTGCTCGACCAGGTACACGGTCCCCATGCCGCCGGCGGCGATGGGCTGGATGACGCGAAACTGCCCTGCGAAGAGGCTTCCGGGGTTGAGCGAGAGTCGGCCTAGCATCGTCGGGCCTGCATCATCGCCCGTCGCGGATGGCGCGCAACCACGCGTCGAGCGCCGCCTGCGTCTGCCCGGCCTCCGCGAGCCGCCGCGCGCGCCCGGAGGCCTGCGCGGGGGTCTCCACCGGCGGCGCGGTCGGGGGCGCGGCGTCGGCGGGGTGGGGCTCGAAGGCGCTCTTCACGTAGCGGGTGACCGCCGCGCTCTCGGGGCGAAACGCCAGCGCCGACGGCAGGAGCATGAGCACGGTGAAGGCCGCCGCGCCGAGGCCGTGGGCTGCCATCACGAGCGGCCGCCGCCGGTCGCCGCGCAGCACCAGGAGCGCGACGCACGCCGCCGCCGCGAAGAAGGGCGCCATCGAGCGCAGCCCGCGGCTGCCGAGCTCGAGGCCCACGTTGTGCGGCACGAAGCCGTCGCGGATGAGCGGGACCATCATCTCGAAGAAGGGCGCGGCGTACTCCGTGGGGATGTGCGGAAACCACGCCGAGGGGGTGCCGGTGAGCAGCAGCCCGGCGAGGGTGGCGCCCGCGGCGAAGGCGGTGACCGTCACCCGGAGGGCGTCGTTGCCGGTGCGGCGCGCGGACAGGAGCAGGGACTCGGCGCCGGAGAGGGCGAGCAGTCCGAGGGCGGGGACGACGGTGACGAGGTAGCGCGGGCCGACCTGCCAGCCGCCGCGCCAGTTGTTCATCATGCCGATGAGGTGGGTCATCCCGATGAGGGTGAGGGCGATGGTGGCGCCCATGGCCCGGTCGGCCTTCGGGGGCCGGGGGCAGCGCACCATCGCCAGCGCGAGGAGGGCCACCGCGAGCGCGGCCACCCAGGGGCCCGAGCGGGCGTGCAGGTCGGGCAGGGCGTGGGCCTTGAGGGCCAGGGTGAGCTTGACCGCGGCGAAGAGGGCGGCGGCGACGAAGCACGCGCCGAGCACGTTGCGGCGGGAGAGCGGGCGACGGTCGTCGGGGAGCTCGGGCGCGAGGTAGGCGCCGAGGCCGACGAGGGAGAGCAGCAGCACCGGGGTGGAGGGGATGAGCCCGAAGGCGGGGTCGAGCCAGAGGCGCAGGGCGGCCTCCCAGGAGAACTGCGTCGCGCCGAAGAAGCCCTGGTTGGTCTCCTCGCGGAAGGTCGGGTTCTCCAGGAAGCTGTACCCGGGCTTGAAGGCGCTGCCGAAGCAACGGTGGTGGAAGAAGAGCACCAGACCGGTGGGGATGGCGCCGCCGAGCCCGGCGCCCACGAGGCGCAGGAGCCCTCGCGGGGAGAGGGTGACGGCGTATGCGACGAGGGCCACGGCGACGGCGGCCGCGGCGGGCTTCGGGTGGTGCTTGAGCGCGAGCGCGGCGGCGAGGCCGAGGGCGACGAGGGTGACGCCCAGGGCGGCGCGGCGGCGCTCGGCGGCGACGGCGGCGATCCAGAGGGCGACGGCGGCGGAGGCGATGGCGGCGGGGTACTCGAAGAGCGTGGCCCCGGCGCCGAAGAGGCCCGCGAGGAACATCCAGCCGAAGCGCACCCGGGGGCTCGATCCCGCGGCGACGTCGCCGGCGTCGCGCTCGCGCACGGTGGCGAGGGCCATGAGGGCGGCGCCGAAGCAGTAGGCGTTCTGCGCGTGGCTGACGAAGACCACGGAGTAGGCGAAGAGCGACGAGCCCGCCATGGTGCTGAAGAACACCGCCTCGCGCACCGTGGCCGAGGTGGTGCGGGCGGCCAGGAAGCGGTGCCAGAACCACCCGAACAGCAGCCCCGGGAAGGCCGTCGAGAAGAGCCGGAGGATGTACATCACCTGCGCGCGGTCGATGGGCTGCCGCGGGGCCGGGGGAGGGCGCCGCCCCGGGGCGACGGGGGCGGGCGCGGGGGCGGCGACGACGTGTGAATCGCGGTGCGTGAGCCGGGTGAGGGCCCAGTAGACGGGGACGCCCAGGTAGCTGGTGCCGGGGGCCTTGGAGCTGTAGAGGCGCCCGGCGCGGATGGCCTTGTCGTTGACGTAGCCCCAGGCGCCTTCGATGCGGTTGATGGCGAAGGTGTGGTCGTCGACGATCGCCACGGTCATATAGACCCGGACGTTTTCGTTGGGGTTGCGGACGACGTCGTGGAAGGGGAACACCCACAGGTACAGCACGGCGAGCAGCAGCACCGAGAGCGCCGTGCGGGCGTACGAGGTCGTGGGTGCGCGGGGTCCCGGGTCGTTCACCGGGCGCAACCTGCAACGGCGCGCGCGCGGCCGTCAATGCGCGCCGGGCGCGCGCGGTGACGTGTCGCTTGCGCGGAGGGCCGGTGCTACGGTCCGAGCGGACCGCGAGGTGAACGGATGACGATGAACTTCGATTTCGGTGGGTATGTCGAGCGACGCAAGGGCGGGGTGACGGGCGAGCGCGGCGAGGGCTACGCCTTCGAGGGCGACCTCAAGGTGCTGCGCGCGATGCGGAAGATGAAGGCCGTCGAGGTCGCGGTGGCGCAGACGGTGAAGCTCACCAAGTCGCTGCTGTCGACCAACCTTCTGGGCACGGCGGTGAAGGTGGGGCCGCGGCAGTTTCCGCGGGTGCAGCGCATCGTCGAGGAGTGCGCGACCACCCTCGGCATCCCCACGCCGCAGGTCTACATCGTGCCCAACATCGCGCAGGTGAACGCGTACACCTTCGGCACCGACGACAGCGCGACCATCGTCGTGCACGCGGCGATGTTCGAGCACTTCGACGACGACGAGCTGAAGTTCGTCATCGGCCACGAGTGCGGCCACATCCAGAACAACCACGTCGTGTACCTCACCACGCTGTCCATCCTGCAGCGCATCGCGTCCGTGGGCGCCGGGGTGCTGCTGGCGCCGCTGATGCTCCCGGCGACGGCGGCGCTCATGAGCTGGTCGCGCGCGGCGGAGATCACCTGCGACCGCGCGGGGCTGCTCTGCTGCAAGAGCGAGCGGGCCGCGACGAGCTCCTTCGCGAAGCTCGCCATCGGGAGCCGCAAGCTCTACGGCGAGATGGACATGGACGTGTACCTGGAGCAGCTCGCCGAGGGGCGCGACGGCGTCGGGCGCGTGGGCGAGCTCCAGATGTCGCACCCGTATCTCACCAAGCGCATCGAGTCGCTGCGGCTCTTCAACGCGAGCGCCCTCTACCGGGGCGCGCTCGGGCTCGACGGGGGCATCACCCGCGAAGAGCTCGAGGCCCGCACGACCGAACTCATCAAGGTGCTTTGAAGCTTAGCGACGGAGAGACATCGATGACCCTGCGCAACGTGAACGAGATCAAGACCGAGGTGGCCACGGCCCTGCGCGAGCTCGCGGGCCTTGCCGGGGAGTCCGGGGCGGCGTCGCTGCACGAGCGCATCCTGGTCGACCGCCTGCCGCGCCTCGAAGAGGAGCGCGCCGTGCTGGTGGTGCTCGGGGAGTTCAACCACGGCAAGACCACCTTCGTGAACGCCCTGCTCGGCGGCCCGGTGCTGCCGACGGGCATCACGCCGACGACGGCGATGATCCACGAGGTGCGCCACGGAGATGCTCCGCGCGCGGTGCTGGTGCGCCGCCCGGCGGAGGCCACGGCGAGCGCGCGGCCGCTCACCGGGCCCCGCGAGGAGGTGGCCTTCTCGCAGCTCAACGAACTCGTGGCGGGGGGCAGGGCGAAGCCCGAAGACGTGCTGCGCGTCGAGATCGAGTACCCCGCCGAGCTGCTGCGCGACCGGGTGACCCTGGTCGACACCCCCGGAGTCAACGACCTCAACCACCAGCGGGCGGAGATCACCTACGGCTACGTGCCCCGGGCCGACGGGGTGGTGTTCCTGCTGGACGCCGGGCAGATCCTGAAGGAGAGCGAGCGGCGCTTCCTGCGCGACCGGCTGCTGGGCGCGGGGCGCGACCGCATCGTGTTCGCCATCAACAAGGCCGACCTGCTGAGCGCCAGCGAGCGCACCGAGGTGATGGACTACGCCACCCGGCAGCTCTCGTCCCTGGTGCCGGGGGCGCCGGTGATGTTCCTGTCGGCGACGCGGGCGTTGGCGGGCGACCGCGCGGGCTCCGGGCTCGACGCGCTGCTGGGCAAGCTGTCGTCGCTCCTCGGCAACGACCGGCTGAAGATGCTGGTCGACTACGCGGCCGACGAGGGGCTGCGGGTGAGCGACATCCTCGGGCGGGGACTCGCCGCGCGGCGCCGGGCGCTCACGATGACGAGCGAGGAGTTCGACCGTCGGCTGAAGGCGCTGGAGGGCGACGTCGAGCAGGCGCGCTCGCTGGTCGACCAGCGGCGCAGCAAGATCGACGAGGAGATCGCGGCCATCAAGGCCGTGGCCCAGCGCGACCTCGAGGCCTTCACCAACGAGTTCGCGAGCGCCGTCCGGCTGGAGGTCGAGAAGTCCTCGGCGGACGACATCCGGAAGTTCCTCCCGGGCTTCATGGAGGAGACCTGGCGCAAGTGGCTGGAGGCCGAGGCGAAGTCCCTCGGCGAGCGGCTGGAGGCCCTCGGGGAGCAGATCGTCGCGATCGTCAACGAGGACGCCCGCGACGCCGCCCGCTCGCTCGACGCCTTCGCGGGCGACGCGCCGGGCCAGTTCGACGTGAAGGTCGACACGATGAAGTACGACGTCGGGGTGTTCGCCGTCGGGGCGCTCGGCGTCGGGGTGATGGTCGCCGTCAACCTCGCGGTCGGCGCGCTGGTGACCGCCGCGGCCCCCGCGCTCGCGATGCTCTTCAAGGGCTGGGTCGACAAGGAGACCAAGGAGCGCGCGCTCGACGCCGCCCCCGCGGCGGTGCGCGCGAGCTCGGCGAAGATCGGCCCCGCGCTGCAGGCGACGGTCGAGGGCTTCGGGCAGAAGCTCACGGACTTCGTCACCGCCGCGAGCGAGGAGCTCCGCCGCGCCGTGCTGGAGGTGCTCATCGCCACCCGCAAGGCCCGCGACGAGGCCAAGGCCGGCGAGGCGCCCTCGACCGCCACCGTCGACGCGATGGTGCATCGCCAGCGCGACCTCAAGGGTCGCCTCGAGCGCCTCCGCGCCCAGGTGTGGGAGCAGTCCGTCGACGACATCGCCGGCATCCCCATGGCCATCGGCAGCGCCTGAGCCTCCGCGGGGCCCCTTCACCCCACCGCGGGGGGCCTCGGATCCCGCCACACCAAAGACCCCTTCGCGTGGCCCTTCCCCGCCCGACCCTGCTCGCCGCCCTCGCGCTCGCCGCGCTCTGCGCCGCCAACGTGCTCCCCCGGGCGGGGCGCTTCTCCGGCGACGCGATGATCCACCTCGCCCTCGCCGAGCGCGCGGCCGCCGGGGCCTGGTGGGAGTTCAACCCCGGCGAGCTCGCCTCCGCCACCACCTCGCCCGCGTGGACCGCGCTCGCCGCCGCCCTCCTGCGCCTCGGCGGCTTCGCCCTCGCGCTCCCCGTCCTCTCCCTCGTCAGCCTCGCCGCGCTCGCCCTCGCGGCCCTGCTCGTGCGCCGTCTCGCCCTGCGCCTCGGCGCGGCCGGGCCCGCCGCCTCCCTCGGCGCGCTGCTCTTCGCGGCGCTCCCGGGCGTCGCCTCCAACGCGCCGTTGGCCATGGAGAACACCGCCTTCGCGGCCGCGGCCCTGTCCTTCCTGCTGCTCGTGAGCAGCCCGGGCCGGGTCGACCGCGCGGGCCCGGCGGCGGCCTGCGGCGGCCTCCTCGGCGCCTGCGTGCTGCTGCGCCCCGAGGGGGTGGTGCTCGCGATCGGCGCCGCGGTGGCCCTCCGCGACGCGCCCGCCCGTGGGCGCATGGCCCGCGGGGCCGCGCTCGCGCTCGCCGCCGTCGCCGTGGTCGCCCCGGTGGGATACCTCCACTGGCGCGTCACCGGGCGTTGGCTCCCCGGCTCCGGGCTGAGCCGGGTGATGGCCGCGCGCCGTGACCCCTCCTCGCTCCACCTCGGCGGAGCCCTCTGGCTCTACCTCGCCGCACCCGCGCGCCTTCTGGTGCACTTCCCCCTGGTCTGGCTCGCCCTCGAGGGAGCCCGTCCGCCCTCGCTGCACCCCACGACCCGCCGCGCGCTCGTCGCCACCCTCGGCGCGGGCTTCGCGCTCTACACCCTCGTGACCGGTGCCGCCCACGTGGCGCGGCTCACCCAGTGGCTCTGGGCCATCGTCGCGGCGCTGGCGGCGGCCGGGCTCGCGCGCCAGCTCGCCCGCGTGGCCGACGGCGATCGCTCCCGCGGCCGCTGGCTCGCGGGGATCTTCGTCGCCCACGTCACGATCGGGGTCGCGGAGACCTTCGCCCGCTGGCGCAGCCCCTCCCAGGGCAGCGGCGGGCTCGACCGACGGACCCTCCTCCACGCCATCGACGGCCGCCGCGCCCGCACCGACCGCCTCCTCCGCGCGCTCTGCGCTGGAGGCTGCTGCCGGGAGGGAGAGCGCCCCGCCGTCGCGCTCGTCGAGGTGCAGCGCCGGCTCACCCTCGACGGGCGGGTCTCCGTGGCCTCGCTCGACGGCGTCACCGGCCCGGTGGGCGCCGGCGCCCCGGCGGTGACCTTCGACCCCGCCACCGGCTGCCCCCGCCTGGAGCGGGTGCTCGAACACCGCCGGGTGATCGGGCTGCTCGAAGACCCAGGCGCCCAGCTCGGTCGCTGCCTGTCGCCCGCGCTCGCGCGCTCCCTGTCGGAGGCGCGGTCGCGGCCCGGGCACCCACCCACTGGCTGGCGCTGGGACGGTGTCTTACACCTCTGGGTAAGAGGATGCGGCCCCGTCGATCAGGCGCCGTCGAGCGCGGCGCCGAGCATCGCGAGCGCGTCTCGCACCGTCGCGAGCCGCACGGCTGCCCGCCCCACGTCGCCGTAGTCCCGCTGGGCGTGCATCGCCGCGCGGTCCGAGCGCCGCGCCACGGCGAGGTGCACCCGCCCCGCGGGCCGGGCCTCCGAGGGCCCCGGCCCGGCGACCCCGGTGACCGCCACGGCGAGGTGCACCCGCCCCTCGGCGCGCTCGAGGAGCCCGAGTGCCATGCTCCGCGCCACCGCCTCGCTCACGGCCCCTTCGGCGTCGAGCAGCGCGCGCGGCACCCCCAACAGCGCGGTCTTCGCCTCGCACGAGTACACCACCACGCCCCGGTCGACGACCTCCGAGGCGCCCGGCACCGCGGTGAGGGTCGCCGCGATGAGCCCGCCGGTCAGCGACTCCGCCGTGCCCACCGTCACCTTCGCCGCGCGCAGGCGCCCGATGAGCGCGCGGGCTTCCTCCATCGTCGCGGCGTCGATCATCGCGCGAGCCTACCGCAGCCGCCGGGCCCGCGAGCCGGGGTGCGACCCGCTCGCTGCCGTGCGCGGTGTCCATGCCGCAGAATTCACGCGATATCTCCGCAACCTTCTCATCAGGTCGGCGGGTGCAACGGAGTGCGATCGCGGCCTATAAGAGTTGCCACATCCAGGAGGTGCCCTCGTGACGGATTCGCTGACCCAGATAATCGAGCGTGATGGCCAGGCGGTCGTGCGCCGCATGAACACCGTTCGCGTCACCGTGCTCGACGGGCCCGACAAGGGCGCCGTCTTCGAAGGCGCGCAGGAGGAGATCCGCGTCGGCGGCGACGACGACAACGACCTCGTCATCCGCGACCCGTCGGTGTCGCGAAAGCACATCACGCTCGGGCTCCAGCGCGGCGGCATCCGCGTGCGTGACCTGGGCAGCACCAACGGCACGTTCATGGGCGACCTTCGGGTCAACGACGTGGTCATCCGGGGCACGCGCGAGCTGCTGCTCGGCACCACCCTGGTGCGGGTCGAGCCGACCGAAAACGCCGTGGAGAAAGACCTCTCCATGGGCATCCGCTTCGGGCGCCTCGTGGGAACATCCGCGGCGATGCGCGAGGTGTTCGCGGTGCTCGAGCGCATCGCGCCGAGCGACCTGCCGGTGCTCATCGAGGGCGAGGCGGGCACCGGGAAGGAGCTCGTGGCAGACGCCATCCACCGGCGCAGCCCTCGCAGCGGCGGGCCCTTCGTGGTGGTCGACTGCGGCGTGGTGCCGCGCGACCGCATCGAGGGAGAGCTCTTCGGGCACGCGAAGTCGGCGACGCAGGCCGAGGCGCAGGGCGCCCTCCGCGCCGCCGAGGGGGGGATGCTGGTGCTCGACGAGGTGGGCGAGCTCTCCGTCGAGGCGCAGGCGAAGCTGCTGCGGGTGCTGGAGTCGCGCGAGGTGCGCTCGCTCGGCACCGCCGCGGGGGTCGCGGTCGACGTGCGGGTGGTGGCGACGACGAGCCGCAACCTCCAGCGCGAGATCAAGGACGGCCGCTTCCGGCAGGACCTCTACTACCGGCTCTCGTCGGTGGTGGTGAAGCTCCCGCCGCTGCGCTCGCGCCTCCAGGACGTTCCCCTGCTGGTCGAGACGGTGCTCGAAGACCTCGGCCGCCGCCGCGCCGCCCAGGGCCTCACGGGGTACAGCCCGCTCGACCCGCGCGCGATGGAGCTGCTCCAGCACTACGACTTCCCGGGCAACGTGCGCGAGCTGCGCAACCTCGTCGAGCGCTTCGCGGTGCTCGGCCCCGACGCGACGGTGCTGTCACCCACGGGCGGCGTGTCGCAGGTCGGCGGCCACGAGATCCGCACCGACCTGCCCTTCCACGACGCCAAGGAGATCTGGACCGAGATCTTCGAGAAGACCTACCTCACCGACCTGCTCAAGGTGCACCACGGCAACGTGTCGGCAGCCGCGCGCACCTCGGGCATCGACCGCCGGCACCTCCAGCGACTCATGGTCAAGCACGACCTGCGCGAGCGCGACCGCCCCGACGAGGGGTGACGGTCAGCGCCCCATCGGGGACGACGGCGGGGAGGGCCCCCGCCCCGGCGCTCTGATCAGTTGGGCTCGCCCGACGTGAGCGCCTGGTCGTCCTCGGCGGCGGGGCCGTGCAGGAGGTGGCGCACCTCCTCGGCCACCTGGCTGCTGATCTCGTCTTCGAGCTGCTCCAGCCCGCCGCAGTTGCGCTCGACGTTGCGCTGATAGACGAACACCCGCACGAACGAGCGCGGACCCTCGGTGACGGCCTCGGCGTCGTCGCCCCCGATGCCCTCGACCAGCACCGAGGCGCGCGGGTCGACCCCGTCGGCCACGACCTCCATCCCCGGCACGTCGGCGACCAGCACCAGGGCGCCTTCCAGGGCGGCCGCCACCTCGGGTTCGAGCGACCCGAGGGCACGCTCGACGGTGCGGTGGAAGAGGTCTTTGGAGGGCGACCACGGAGGGGCGGGCACCCGCAGGTCGAGCTCCCGCGCCTCGAGGAAGGACAGCGTCGCGCCCTTCCAGTCGCGCAGCCGGTCGCGGGTCATCGCGAGGTAGTAGTGCGCGTCGGCGTTCTCGGGCTCGGCGGTGACGGCCTCGGTGAGCAGCGTCGACGCGCGGGCGAACTCCCCGGCCTCGAACCACGCGCGCCCCACGAGGTAGCCCGTGAAGGGCGCCTCGTAGGGGCCCTCGGGGAGGTCGTCGAGCAGGGCCCGCGCGGCGTCGTCCTGGCCCATCGCGTGGAGCGCGTCGAACTTCAGGAGCACGGCGTCGGCGCGCTCTTCCTTCACCTCGGCGAACTCCAGCACCTCGTCGCAGAGCGCGATGGCCTCGTCGAAGCGCGCCATCGGGTGGATGAGCACCTCCGCGGCGTTGAGCATCGGGTCGACGTAGCCGTCGTCGAGGGAGTACGCCTGCTTGTAATGTTCGAGCGCATCGTCGGCGTCGCCCTCGCGCGCGGCGGCCTGGCCGAGGAGGTTGTGCGCCTCGGGGGAGTCGCGGTCGATCTCCAGGGCGCGCCGGGCGCTGGTGCGGGCGCCGCGGGAGTCACCCTGACCGAGGAGGTCCCAGCCGCGGTCGAGGTGTGCAGAAAGACGGTCCATGGACACGGCGGATCACCCATCGTTGGTTCGGTCGAAATAGGGGGGCGGGGAGCTTGTAGACCGATCGCGCGGGGGGTCAAGCGCGGCGGTCGGCGTCTGGGCTTCGGTTGCGGGTGCCGCCGCGGATGCTCACCGCACGCAACCTCCCTCGCCGCGGCCGGCTCAGAGCCCGCGCGTCTCGCCGACGTCGAGGATCCACAGCCGCGCCGGGTCGAGGCCCCGCTCCTGCCAGAGCTCGCGGGTGCGCGCGGGCGGCAGGTGCAGCGCCTCGTCGGTCAGCTTGAAGGTGCCCCAGTGCATCGCGACGAAGGTGCGCGCACCCAGCGCCTCGAAGGCCGCGACCGCGTCGTCGGGGTTCATGTGCTGCGGCTCCATGAACCACCGCGGCTCGTACGCGCCGACGGGGAGCATGGCCCAGTCGATGGGCCCGCAGCGTCGGCCGATCTCCGCGAAGCCCTCGAAGGCGGCGGTGTCGCCCGAGTGGTACGCGACCCCCTCGGGCGAGCGGATGACCCATCCGCCCCAGAGCATCTCGTTGCGCGTCCACGGCATGCGCATCGACCAGTGGCGCGCCGGCACCAGGGTGTACTCGACGTCGCCCTCGCGGTGGGTCTCCCACCAGTCGAGCTCGACGACGTCGGAGAGCCCGGCCTCGCGTAGCACCCCAGCGTTGCCGAGGGGGACGAGGTAGCGCGCCGACGGTCCGATGCGCCGGAGGGTGGGGACGTCGAGGTGGTCGAAGTGGTTGTGGGAGACGAGCACCGTCTCGATGCGGGGCACGTCCTCCAGCGCGACGCCCGGCGCCACCAGCCGCCGCACGACCCCGTGGATGCGCTCCGACCAGATGGGGTCGATGGCCGTCACGCGCCCGCCGAGGCGCAGGACGAAGCTGGCGTGGCCGATCCAGGTGAGCGAGGCGGGCAGGTCGCGCAGCGCCGTGCCGTCGTTGGAGCGCAGCGGCGCGCCGGTGATCTCGTCCTTCACCCGGGCGGCCCCGACGCCGCGGAGCTTGTCGAGCCGCCAGCGCAGGAGGTCCGCAGGTCCGCGGGAGGGCCGGGTGGCGCGGTCGTCGAATCGTCCCATCGTGGACGACGTGTGCCATCGACCGTGGCGGGTGGCCAGCGGAGCTGCACGGCGCGGCGCTACGAATGCCCCTGAAGGCAAGCACGCGAGCGCTTGTGCCGGGCGGTGATCGACGCGTCGATGCCGCTGTCCCGCATCGCCGAGGCGCACGCCCGCGTCGACAGCGGGCGCAATCGCGGGAGCGTGGTGGTCACCCTCGAGGGTGACCCGTGACGGCCTCCGCCCTCGCGTCGCTCCCCCTCTGGTGACCTTCGCGCCAGGGCGCTAGCTTCATGGCCGTGATCACCTCCGCTCGCGGCGCCGGTCGGGTCGTGGCTTCCCTCGTCCTCGCGCACGGCCTCGGCGGCTGCGCGCACCTGCTGCCCGGCGCGGCCTCGCCCGAGGGTGGCTCGCGCGGCGCGCCCAGCACCGGGTGGCTCGCGCACGGCAGCCGCCTCCCCGACCGCGGCCCCGGCTTCGAGGCGCTGCGCACGGAGTCCGACGGGGGGCTGCACTTCGGCACCGACCGCCTCGTCGGCATGGTGCGCCGCTCGGCCCGCGCGATGATGCGCGACGGCGTCGCCGTGCCCCTCAAGGTGGGCGACCTCTCGGGCCTGCGCGGCGGGCTCGTCACGCGGCACCACTCGCACCGCAACGGCCGCGACGTCGACCTGCTCTACTTCGCGCGCGACGCCGCCACCGACCGGCCGGTCATCTCCCCGGGCTTCGTGCGCTTCAACCGCGCGGGGGCCTCCATCGGGGTGGCGACGCCGCTGCGCTTCGACGCCGCGCGCAACTGGCGCCTCGTCGAGGCGCTGCTGCAAGACCCCCACGTCGGGGTGATCCGGGTGTTCTGCGCGGCGTGGATCAAGGCCCTCGTCCTCGACCATGCGCGGCGGACGGGGGCGCCCACGTGGCTGGTCGAGCGCGCTGATCTGGTGCTGGCGCAGCCGGGCGACAGCGCGCCGCACGACGACCACTTCCACGTTCGCGTGGCCTGCACCCCCGCCGAGCGGGTGCTGGGCTGCCAGGACGGCGGCCCGCTCTGGCCCTGGCTCGACAAGGACTGGGAGAAGGGCGACGCGACGCCGCTCGACGACGACGCCCTGCTCGCCCTGATGGAGGCGATCCCGCCCGGATACGAGCACGGGCCGCCGGACGGGGGGGCGTCGCCGCGCGCCGCCACCGCCAAGCCCGACGACGCGGTGTGCGCCACGCCGTCGAGCGCCCTCGTCTGCCGCTGAGGCCCCCCCCCGCTACGGGCAGGCGCGCTCCATCCGGAAGACCGTGCTGCCGCGGTTGTCGCTGCACGCGCTGTCGGTGAAGAAGCAGCGGAGCTCTCCGCCCGCGAAGGGCACCGTGCTCGTGGTGGTGGGCAGCCCCGCGAAGGCCGCCTCCGGGGTCGCGTAGTACGTCGCGCCCGTGGAGAGCGCGGGGACCGAGAGGTTCTCGCAGGGGATGCGCCACGACCAGCCCTGCCCGGGCAGCGCCACGGTGCTCCAGACGATGCCGCCGCTCGGCAGCGCCGTGACCTGGTAGTCGCCCGCGGGCACCGACGACACCCGGACGATCGCGCCCGCGCGGTCGGGCCCCTGACACGAGTCGAACCACCCCACCGTCACCTCCGTGCGGAAGGTGCACCGCCCCGCCGCGCTGCACGCGCCGTGGACGCAGTCCGCGCCGCTCGCGCAGCCCAGGCACAAGGGGCAGCGCGGGCAGGTCCCCGCGCCGCCGCAGTCGACGTCCGTCTCGGCGCCGTTGCGCACCCGGTCGTCGCAGCGCGCGGGCTGGCACGCTCCACCCCCGCACACGCCCGTCGCGCAGGTCGCGCCGCAGCGGCCGCAGTGCGCGACGCTGGTCGCGAGGTCGACCTCGCAGCCGTTGGCGGCCACCCCGTCGCAGTCGCCGTAGCCCGGGTTGCACGCGAAGCCGCACGCGCCCGCCGCGCACACGGCGCTCGCGTTGGCCGGGGTCGGGCACGCACGCCCGCAGGCGCCGCACGACCCCGCGGCGGTGTTGAGGTCCACCTCGCAGCCGTTGGCGCGCGAGGCGTCGCAGTCGCCGTAGCCCGCGGCGCAGGCGGTGAGCGTGCAGGTCCCGCTCACGCAGGTCGCGCTCCCGTTGGCCAGGGTGCAGGCCTGCCCGCAGCGCCCGCAGTGGGCGTTGCTGGTGCGCAGGTTGACCTCGCAGCCGTTGGGCTCGACGAGGTCGCAGTCGTCGAAGCCCACGGCGCAGGTGCGCAGGCAGGCCGACCCCACGCACGCGGGCACGCTGTTGGCGGGAGCCGGGCACGCGGCCGCGCACGCGCCGCAGTGGGAGGCGCTGCTGCGGAGGTCGACCTCGCAGCCGTTGCTCGGGTTGCCGTCGCAGTCGCCGAAGTCCGCGGCGCAGGCCCCGACGGTGCACGCCCCCGCGACGCAGGCCCCCGCGGCGTTGGGCGGCGCGCACGCACGACCGCAGCCGCCGCAGTGGCTCGCGCTCGCGCGGGTGTCGACCTCGCAGCCGTTGCTCGCGTCGCCGTCGCAGTTCTCGAAGCCCGCGTTGCAGGTGAAGCCGCACGCGCCCGCGGCGCAGGCGCTCGTGGCGTTGGCGCGCGCCGGGCAGGGCCGGCTGCAGGCGCCGCAGTGGGCGAGGTCGCTCTGGGTGTTGACCTCGCAGCCGTTGGCCGCCGCCATGTCGCAGTCGGCGTTGGGCGCCGTGCAGGTCGCGACGCTACAGGTGCCGTTGAGGCAGGCCGCCGCGCCGTTGGGCACCGCGCAGCGCCGATCGCACGCGCCGCACGCCGCGACGTTCGACTGCGTGTCGACGCAGGCGCCCGAGCAGCACGCCAGGCCCGCGGGGCAGGCGCGCCCCGCGTTGCAGCCGGTCACGCAGAGGCCGCCGACGCAGAGGTTGCCGGGGGGCAGTGGTCGTCCGTGACGCACTCCACGCAGGCGCGGGTCAGCACGTCGCAGCGTCGCGCGGGCGCGGCCCCGGCGTCGGCGGCGCCCGCCGCGCAGCCCTCGTCGTCGCGGCAGCCGGGCGCGCAGGTGTTCGACCCGGCGACGCAGAACTGCCCCGCGGGGCAGGTGTCGGCCGCGGGGAGGCAGCGCACGCAGCGACCCGTCGCGACCTCGCACGCGGCCCCCTCGGCGCGGCCCGCGCAGTCCGCGTCGCGGGCGCACACGAAGGGCCCATCCCCTGGGGCGTCGGGCGCATCGGGCCCATCCGCCGGGGCGTCGGGCGCGTCGAAGGCGCCGCCGAGGTCGCTGCCGACGTCCGGGGCCACCGCCCCGTCGACCGGACCGCCGACGACGGAGGTCGCCTGGCCGCAGGCGAGGGAGAGCGCGACGAGGGCGACGAGGAGGAGCGGTCGGTGGGGGCGGTGCACGTCGGCGATGCTATCGCCGGATGCGGGTCAGTGGGTGCAGCCCCCGACGCCGCAGCCGACGAAGCCTGCGGTGACGCAGTTGATGCTCTGGATCACACCCCCCACGCAGAGCCGCAGGACGTTGCCCTCGCAGGTGCCGCCGGCCGGCGAGGACGCCGGGTCGCACTCCGAGCCGGTGCCGCAGAACGAGTGCCCGCCGACCGTGCGGCAGGTGCTCCCGGGCACGAGGAAGCTGCAGTCGTTGGAGTGCAGCCGGCCGCCGCGGCACTGCTGGATGCGGGTGCCGTCGCAGCGGTCGACGTCGCCCGTGCACGCCGCCCCGCCGCCGACGCACGCGTTGGCGGTGGCGTCGCAGGTGGTGAGCGAGGTGTCGCAGTCGAGGGTGTGCACGTACGCGCCGCCGACGCAGCGCTGGAGCCGGCCGTTGAAGCAGCGCGCGGGCATCGCCTCGGTGCACGCGGCGGTCTCCGATGGCTGCGGGCGGCACCCGACGGCGCCCGCGGAGGAGAGGCACTCGGTGGTGCCGGTCACGTACTGGCACTCCTCGGAGATGATGAGCCCGTTGCGGCAGGTGGTGGCGGTCTCGTGGCCCGGCGCCGGGGTGCGGCAGCCGATCACCGGGGCCGTGCAGGTGCCGCCGGGCGAGGGCTCGACGGCGATCTTGAGGGAGTCGAGGAGGAAGCCGGTGCAGCCGCCGTTGTTGGACAGAGCGGCGTTGAGGATGCTGCACGGACGCGACGTGATGAGCCCGCCCTCCCAGGTGCTCGGGCGGAACATCTGCTCGACCACCCGCTGCGGGGGCTCGTTGAGGCAGGTCGCGGCGCGCACCGCGAGGGCGGCCATCTGGGTCGAGCTGAAGCGGCAGAAGGTTCGCAGGTTGCGGCCCGCGTCGGGGCCGGTGTCGGTCAACACCGGTCGATCGGGGGTCGCGCCGTCGGGCGCCGGGCCGGCGTCGCCCGCGTCGATGGGCACCACCGGGCGATCGACCGGGACGACGTCGACGAGCGGGCCAAAGTCTGGCGGCGGCCCGTCGTTGGCGATGACGAGGTCGGGGAGGCTGCCGGTGTCGGAGAGCATGATGGTGCCGAGGTCGGGCGTCGTGAGGACGAGGCCGCCGTCGCCCGCGGGCGCGCCTGGGCGCACGTCGTCCGAACATCCCGCGAGCGCCCCGGCGACCACGAAGCCCGCCAGCCATCCGTTGCGAACGATCATCTGATCACTGTGGCAAGAGACCTCGCCGCCACGCAAGGACCGCGGTCATTCCTGCGCCGACGCAGCGCCGAGGCCCGGCGGTCGCCGCCGCCGTGCTCGGTCTTCGCGGCGTGGCTCATCACCCGGAGGCGGAGGAGGTACGCGCCGGTGTAGAGCGCGAGGCACACGACCGCCGGGGAGGAGAGGGTGAGCGAGCCCCGGGGCGCGGAAGGCCCCCCGCGAGCGAGGCGAAGCTCAGCCCGAGGGCGGCCCAGGCGCGGCCTCGCACCGGGCGCCGGGAGAGGAGGAGCCGCACGAAGCCGTCGACGCGCCCGGTAATCCCTGGCAGCGCGCCCTCGGAGACGGCCTTGGGGAGCGCGCCGTAGGGCACTTACGACGCGAAGTACCCGAAGGCCCACCACCAGATCGAGATGTCGCGCCCGCCCGGCGCCCCGTCACTCATCGAGCGCGTCCCCGGCGGGGGTCACGGGGTCGCGGTCGTCGCCGATCACCCGGCCGCCGTCGTCGAAGAAGCCCGCCGCGAGCACCGAGGCCGCGGGTCCCAGCAGCACGCGGCCGCGCGCCCCGGCGACGCGCTCGTCGAAGACCACGTACGCGGGCAGCAGGTCTGGGAGCGAGTGCGAGCGCAGCACCGCCGTGGGCGAGCGACCGGAGATCACGAGCATCGCGCGCTCGGGCCGGTCGGGGTCGGGCGCCGTGAAGACCACGCCCGTATCGGCCGACTCGAAGCGTCGCGCGCCGACGGTGATGGCGTCGGCGCCGAGGCCAACGGGGAGCCGGTCGGCCATGCGAGCGAGCAGGCGGTGGTCGCGCGGCGTGCCGATGAGCACCAGGGTGCGGCCCTCGCCCATGGCGTCGGTGTAGCTGTCGTCGCGCACGATGCTGTAGCGCAGCGGGACGCCCGCCCGGCGCGACCACACCCGCGCGGCGCGCTCGTACAGGGGCAGCGCGCGGGCGTCGCCGGTGCCCACGACGAAGACCATCGGCGTGTCGAAGACCTCCCGGATGGGTCCGCCGCTCCGGACGGTCACCCGGGGGGCGAGCGACCAGCGGCCGCCCGACCTGCGCAGCGAGCTCGCGCGACCGAGGGGGAGCTCCACGGGCTCGCCGTCGACGTCGAGGCGCAGCGCCGTTACGCCCGGGCGCACGAGGCCCGCGGGGGGCGCGAGGGTCATCGCGGCGACGCCGTCGGTGCGGACGCGGCCGGTGCCGTCGGGGTTCACGGTGGCGTCGACGTCGCCCCAGCGGGCGGTGCGCGCGAAGCCAGCGTCGCCGATGGCGCCCGGCGCGGCGAGGGCGTCGACGGTGACCCAGGCGCTCTGGTTCCAGCGGATCTCCGGGGTGCGGAAGCGCACCCGCCGCGGCGCGGGGTCGCGCTGGTAGCGGAGGAAGTGCGGGATGATCCGCCCGTCGGCGTAGGTCTGCGACCACACGTTGTGCCCGAGCGGCGGCCACTCCACGAGGGCGTCGTAGCGGAGCGCGGCGTAGCGGTCGACGAGCACCTGCGAGTTGGCGGTGGGCCGGTCGAGCGTGCCGTGGACCAGGTACATCGGGAGGTGCAGCCCGTTCTCGGCGTAGCTCGCGTTGGAGCGCAGCTCCATCAGGAACACCTCCCACGGGCGCCGCACGGTGCGCGTGTCGCTGCGCACGAAATAGCTGTGATACCCGCACAGCGGCGCGATCGCGGCGAAGCGGTCGGGGTGGTGGAAGGCCACCCCCGCCGCCCCGATGCCGCCCATCGAGAGCCCCGTGAGGTACACCCGGTCGGGGTCGACGTCGTAGCCCGCGGCGACGGCGTCGAGCGCGGCCATCACGTCGACCTCGCCCTGTTGACGGTAGCCCGCGTCGCCGTAGCCATAGGGCGCCAGCAGGAGCGCGCCCGTGTCGGGCATCGGCGGGAGGTGACGCTCGGCGCGGGTGCGATCCTCGGCCTCGTCGTACTGACCGACGAGCACCGGGAGCATGCGGTGCGCGCCGCCGTGGAGGCCGTGCAGCCCGACGACGACGGGCATGCGCTGGCCCGGGCGGTACCGCGGCGGGACGTAGACCGAGAACTCCTGGAGGGTGCCGTCGAGGGGCGAGCGCCACGCGCGGTGAAGCGCGCCGGTGAGCCCGGCGTAGGGGTCCCGGCCCGCGCGCAGGGGGCCGAGCAGCGCGGCGAGGGCGGCGGCCTCCGCGCGGAGGTAGGCGAGGTCGGGGTCGGCCGAGGCGACGAGGCGCGCGAGGCGCAGCGCGGTGGCCTCCACGGAGAAGATGGCGCCGGAGGAGAGCGTCGCGGTGGCCCGCACCGGCGGCAGCGGCCAGGGGGAGGGGAGGGTGCCGAAGGCGGGGTCCAGGGGCCCCAGCACGGCGGCGGCGTCGAGCAGGGCGGCGCGGACGGCCGGGTCGACGGAGACGCGCGCGGTGCGGGCGGCGTCGCCGACGCGCAGGGTCGCGGTGCGCCCGCCGTCGGGGGGGAGCATCGCCGAGAGGTCGAGCGGCTGCGCCGAGGCGCCGGCGAAGGAGAGCGCGGCGTCGATGGGCGCGGCGTCGGGGGCGCGGAGGGAGACCGGGCGGGTGAGGCTCGCGGGGACGGCCGTGCCGCCAGGGAACGAGAGGCTCGCGTCGAGGCGGATGCCGTCGGGGGTCGGGGTGCGCGCGAAGACGGCGTGGAGGCTGCGGTCGGCGAGGGCCTCGCAGGCCGCCGGGTCGACCGCGGGGAGCGAGAGGGCGACGGTGGGATCGGGGCGGAAATCGGGGCCCGTGAAGCGCACGAAGAGGTCGAGGTCGGCGCGCGAGGCCACGGTGAAGGTGAGGGTGTGGGGGCCCGCCGCGAGGGGGACGCGGACCATGTCGTCGTCCTCGCGCGAGCGCCGCGGGAGGGCGCGGCGGTACACCTCGCGGCCGTCGACGTGCACGGCCACCGCGTCGTCGCTGCCGACGAAGAGCCACCGGTCGCCCGCCGTCGCGGCCTCGGCGCGGAGGGTCGCGTGCGCCGAGCGCGGGCCCCGACCGCCCACCATCCGGCCGAGGTCGAGGGAGGCCTCGTCGCTCGATGCGGGGCGCCAGCCGGGGGCGTCGGGCGCGGGGATCGTCGCCGCGGCGCGGTCGAGCGCGGCGCCCAGGGCGGCGCGGAGGGTCGGGCGGGCCGCGATGGGCCCGAGGCGCGGCCCGGGACGGACGAGCAGGGTGGACACCGCGCCGTCGACCCCGGGCAGCACCCGGCACTGCGCGGAGGCCGTCGTCGGGAGGCACAGCGCCGCGGCGGCGAGGGTGGTGAGGATTCCGGGCCGCGTGGACGGGGTCATGCGCAAGGGGGCTTCGGACACCTGCCCGCTTTACCCTTCCTGCGGGATGGGCGCATAGTGCGGCGCGAAATCGTGCGGGTGCCGCGACGATCGAGGCTGATCGCGCGCCGCCCGTGCAACCCATCGCTCCCATGCAGGAGGGGAGTCCATGCGCCATCTACGGATCGCCAGTCTCGGTTGTGTGCTCGTCGCCCTTACGGCGATCGGCTGTGGTCGCTCGGAGCTCGAGGGAGACTACGACCCGGACTCGGCGTTCCGGCCCGACGTGCCGGCGGTGGATGTCCCTGATGGCGGCGCGCTGCCGGATGTCCCCGGCAGCGATGTCCCCGCGGTCGATGTGCCCTTCATCGATGTGCCCTTCAACGACGTGCCCGACCTCGACGTGCCCGGCTTCGACGTGCCCGGCTTCGACTCGCCCGGCTTCGACGTGCCCACGCCCGACCTCCCCGGCGTCGACGTGCCGCCCATCGACGTGCCGCCCATCGACGTGCCGCCGGTCTGCAGCGCGCCGCTGTCGCTCTGCAACGGCCGCTGCATCGACGTCCTCTCCGACCCCAACAACTGCGGCGGCTGCGGGCGCAGCTGCGGCGGCGGTCGCTGCGCGATGGGCGTCTGCCTGCCCACCTGCCCGATGCCCTTCACCGACTGCGCGGGCGCCTGCGTCAACCTGACCGACGACCGCTTCAACTGCGGCGGCTGCGGCATCGCGTGCACCTCCAGCGACAGCTGCATCGGCGGCGCCTGCCAGGCCATCTGCCCGCCGGGCCAGACCCTCTGCGGCCGCGCCTGCGTCGACATCCGCAGCGACCGCGCCAACTGCGGCGGCTGCGGCGTGACCTGCCGCGCCGACTCGGTGTGCACCTCGGGCTCGTGCTCGTCGGTGTGCGACGAGGGCCAGCGCAACTGCGCGGGCCGCTGCGTCAACCCGCAGACGGACACCGCCAACTGCGGCGGCTGCGGCGTGGCCTGCGCCGCGGGCGCGACCTGCTTCGCCGGCCGCTGCCAGACCACCTGCCCGGCGCCCAACGTCCTGTGCGGTGACCGCTGCGTCAACCTCCAGAACGACCCCAGCGCCTGCGGCCGCTGCGGCAACGTGTGCCCCGCGGGCGCCGCCTGCGGCCTCGGCACCTGCACGCTCACGTGCCCGACGCCGCTCGCCCGCTGCGGCGGCACCTGCGTCATCACGCTCAACGACCCCAACAACTGCGGCTCCTGCGGCAACGTCTGCGCGGCGGGCCAGCTCTGCTCCTTCGGCAGCTGCCAGGCGCGCTGCAACACGCCGCTCGTCGAGTGCAACGGCGGCTGCACGGACTTCCGCATCGACCCGGCCAACTGCGGCCGCTGCGGCAACCGCTGCGGCGCGGGCCAGCTCTGCCTCCTCGGCCGCTGCGGGGCGCCCCCCGGCTGCATGCCGCCGCGCACGATCTGCTCGACGGGCTGCACCGACATCAACAACGACCCGCGCAACTGCGGCGCCTGCGGCCGACGCTGCGCCGCCGGGGAGATGTGCGCGGGCGGCACCTGCATGGGCACGGCCTGCGCCGCGCCGCAGATCTCGTGCAACGGCACCTGCGTCAACCCGACCACCGACGCGGCCAACTGCGGCCGCTGCGGCAACGCGTGCCCCTCGGGCTCGGCCTGCGTGGCGGGCGTGTGCGCCTCGCGCTGCATGGCCCCGCAGATCGAGTGCGGCACCGGCTGCACCGACCCGCTCACCGACCCGTCCAACTGCGGCGGCTGCGGCAACGCCTGCGCCGGCAGCGCGGTGTGCATCAACGGCGTCTGCGGCTCGCCCTGCCCCCCGCCGCGCTCGACCTGCTCGGGCCGCTGCGTCGACACGCAGAGCGACCCCAACAACTGCGGCATGTGCGGCAACGCCTGCGTGATGGGCGCGACCTGCACCGCCGGCGTCTGCCAGCGGCCGATGACCTGCACCGCGCCGCGCACCTCCTGCGGCGCCAACTGCGTCGACCTGCAGACCGACCCGCGCAACTGCGGCGGCTGCGGCACCGCATGCCCGGCGGGCACGCCGTGCATGGGCGGCCGCTGCGCCTGCCCGGGCTCGACGGTGCTCTGCAACGGGTTCTGCGTGGACATCAACAGCTCGCCGCTCGACTGCGGCGCCTGCGGCAACGCGTGCCCGGCCACGCAGGCCTGCATCGGCGGCCGGTGCGCCTGCTCGGCGCCGCTCAACACCTGCGGCGGGCGGTGCATCAACACCAACAACGACCCGGCCAATTGCGGCACCTGCGGCCGCGCCTGCCCGGCGACCTTCGACTGCCGCGGCGGCGCCTGCGCCTGCAACGCGCCGCTCTCGGCGTGCAGCGGCCGGTGCATCAATACCAACAACGACGCGGCCAACTGCGGGTCGTGCGGCAACGCGTGCCCCGCCACGCAGGGCTGCATCGGAGGCCGGTGCAGCTGCCCCCCGCAGAACACCAACTGCGCCGGCCGGTGCACCAACACCAACTTCGACCCCAACAACTGCGGCGGCTGCAACGTGCGCTGCGGCGCGCGGCAGTTCTGCGTCTTCGGGGCCTGCCGCGGGCTCTGACCGCCGATGGGTCCGCGCCGACGACGCGCGCGGATCAGCGCCCCGACGCTCCTCGCCCTCGGGCTGGGCGTCGGTCTGATCGTCCTCTCCCGCCTCCTCGCCAGCGCCCAGTCACCCCCCCGGCCCAGCTCGTTCCGCACCGTCGTCTGGGACTTCCCCCAGACGCCGGTCGGCCGGATGCGCGCCGTGGTGATGCTCCCGGCGCGCCCGGCGCCGGGGGTGCGCCTCCCCCTCCTCGTGGCGCTCCACGGCTGGGGCGAGACCCTCCGAGGGGTCGAGCGCGGCGCCTTCGGGTGGTCGCGCGACTACGAGCTCGGGGCCTCCGACCGCGAGCTGCGGATGCCCTCGCTGCGCCGCGAGGCCTTCCTCGGCCACGTCGATGGCGGGCGCCTCGCCCGGCTCCGGCGCGACCTCGCGGCGCGGCCCTACCAGGGCGTCGCGGTGGTGGCGCCCTTCACGCCCGACGTCCTCGACGCCGACGCCGGCGCCCTGCAGCAGTCCTTCGACCGCTGGCTCGTCGAGACCCTCGTCCCGCGCGCCCGCCGGGAGCTCCTGGTGCGCAGCGAGCGTACCGCCACGGGCATCGACGGCGTCTCCCTCGGCGGCCTGCACGCCCTGGAGATCGGGCTCGCGCACCCGGAGGTGTTCGGCGTCGTGGGCGCCCTCCAGCCCGCGGTGCGCGGCCGCATCGGGCGGGTGCTCGCCCGCTACGCCCCGTCGCCGTCGCGCCCCGCCCAGCGCGTGCGGCTGGTGACCTCCTACGGGGACGTGTATCGCCGCGACGTGGCAGCCCTCGCCGAGGCCCTCCGCGCGCGCGGCGTCGAGCACGACGTGCGGGTCCTCGCGGGGCCGCACGACTACGTCTTCAACCGCGGCCCGGGCGGCGTCGAGATGCTTCTCTTCCACGACCGCGCCCTGCGGGGCCTGCCCGCGGAGTAGCGCCGCGCCCGGCGCCGATCAGCGACCGCGACCCCTCAGCCACGCCCGCGCCCGGTCGGCCCCGAGCGCCACGCCCAGCTCGCGCTCGTGCAGGGCGAGCGTGTCGATGAGCGTCGTCGGCGGCGCCGGCAGCGCGCGCAGCGCCACCCGCGCGTCGTGCACGGCGCCGAGCGCGACGAAGGCCGCCTCCTCGTCGAGCCGGAGCTCGACCATCGGGGCGACGCGCACGCTCACGCGCAGGGAGGGACGGCGCGGTCGTTCCATGCGCCCCCGTTGATGAGCCTCATGCCATGTCCGCGCAAGTGTTCAGTGTCGGGCTCGGAGGGTGTGTAGAGTGCTCCGTGATGGTGCATAGAAGAGCCACCGTGCCACGCCGCATCCCGCTCGCCGCGCTGTTGATCCTCGGGTGCTCCGCCGCGCCGTCGACGCCGCCCGACTCCGCCGCGCCGCCCGTCGACGTCGTCGTGGCGCACGACGCCCACGAGCTCCGTGACGTGCGCGACGCCGGTGCCTCGCGCGCCGACGCCTCGCGCGCCGACGACCGCTGCCCCGACGGCCGCGCGCTGCCGTACCCGCAGTCCGCGGAGGTGAAGTTCACCACCCCGCTGCCCGACCTCACCCTGGCGACGGGCGACGGCCCGCTGCGTCTGTCGCGCTACTACACCCCCTGCGCCGCCGAGCCCCGGCTGCTCGTGGTGAGGGTGATGGCCGCGTGGTCGGGGCCGTCGCAGCACCACGCCACACACACCCGTCGGCTGCTGGAGCTCCCGGAGGCGTCGCGCCTCGACCTGCTCGACGTGCTCGTGAGCGGCGCCGACAACCTCCCCCCGGACGACCGCGACCTCGCCGACTGGCGCGCCCGCTACGACGCCGCGCCGACCTCGCTCGCCCGCTCCGACGCCTCGACCTGGCGCCCGCTCTCCATCGGCCCGCAGCACCTGCCCCTCGTGCTCCTGGTCGACCCGCGGACCATGGCGTACGTGCAGTTCTTCGACGCGCCCGACACCCACGACCTGCCCTTCGAGATCGCCGACGCCCTCGCGCGCCTCGACCGCCGCGCCCGCCCCGCGCGCCCGACCTTCGCGCGCTACGACGGCCGGCTGCCGCTCGACGCGTGGGAGATGGTCCAGGCCATGGCGCCCGCGCGCCCGCCCGCCGACCCCACCAACGCCTTCGCCGACAACCCCCGCGCCGCCGCCCTCGGCCGCGCCCTCTTCTTCGACCCGCGCCTCTCGGCCAACGGCGAGGTCGCCTGCGCCCGCTGCCACGACCCCGCCATGGGGCTCGCCGACGGCCTCGCTCGCAGCGTCGGGGTCGACACCGGCGACCGCAACGCCCCCAGCCTCCTCGCGGCGCCGGGCCAGCGCTGGCAGCTCTGGGACGGCCGCGCCGACTCGGCCTGGGCGCAGGCCCTCGGGCCCTTCGAAAACCCGCGGGAGATGGGCTTCACCCGCCTCGGCGTCGCCCACGCCGTCGCCCAGCGCTACGCCACCGAATACACCGCCCTGTATGGCCCGCTGCCGCCGCTCGACGACCGCGCGCGCTTCCCCGCCGCGGGCATGCCCGGGCAGTCCACCTGGGAGGCCATGACCGCGGACGATCGCCGGGCGGTCGACCGGCTCTTCGCCAACGTGGGCAAGTCCATCGCGGCCTTCGAGCGCGGCGTGACGCCCGGCGAGTCGGCCTTCGACCGCTACGCCCGCGGCGACCTCAACGCCCTCCCGGAGGCCGCGCGCGACGGGCTCCGCACCTTCTTCGAGGCCGGCTGCGTTCAGTGTCACCACGGCCCGACGCTCTCCGACGACAGCTTCCACAACCTGCATTTCGACACCGGGCGCCGGGACGGGCAGCCGGACACCGGGCGCTTCGCGGGCGTCGACGCCCTGCGCGAGAGCCCCTTCCGCGCCGACGGGGCCTTCAGCGACGCCCCCGCCACGAGCGCCCACCTCCGGCGCCTGCAGCCGGTCGAGGCGATGCGGGGGCAGTTTCATACGCCGTCGCTGCGCAACGTCGCGAGCACCGGGCCGTGGGGCCACGGAGGCACCTTCACCAGCGTCCGCGCCGTCGTGCTGCACTACGCCGAGGCGCGCGACCGCCGCGGCGACCTCCGCACCGTCGGTGAACTCGACGCCACCCTCGGGCCCTTCCACCGCCTGGAGTCGGTCATCACCGGCGTCGTGACGCTGCTCCAGTCGATGACCGCGGCGCCGGTGGTGCCGTAGCCCGTCGCGGAGCCTCGTCGTGCCCCCACCCAGGCCGCGCGATCGCGAGCCCCGCCGCAAGGGATCCACCGCGAGCGACCCCGCCGGCGCCGCCCGTCCGACCCCGGTCCGCACCTTCCGCACGGGCGCTCGACGCGCCGCCGCCCCACCGCCGCCGCGCGCAGAGGGCCGGCACCTCGCGTGGGCCCGCCCGGTCGGCATCGCGCTGCTCGTCGCGGCGGTGCCGCTGCTCTACCTGGGCTGGCGGACCTTCTGGTTCCTGACCGACGACGCCCACATCGCGTTCCGGTACGTGGCGCAGAGCGTGGCGGGCCACGGATACGTCTGGAACGCCCCGCCCTTCCGACCCGTCGAGGGCTACACCAGCTTCCTCTTCGTCGCCCTGCTCGACGGCGTATGGCGCCTCACGGGCGTGGCGCCCCCCGCGGCGGCGAACCCCATCCTCCTGCTCTTCGGCTACGCCACCCTCGGCCTCGGCCTCTGGCTCGGACTGCGGATGCCGCTCGGCCCACGCCTGGAACCCGTGCGCCTGCCCCTGCTGGGCATCGCCGCCCTCGCCGTGGTCGCCAACCGCACCTTCCTCGCGTGGACCAGCTCGGGGCTCGAGACCTCGATGTTCAACTTCCTGCTCACGCTCTGGATCGCGTGCTGCATCCGCCTCCCGCTCGACACCCCTCGGGGTCTCACCCTCCTCGCAGGCAGCGCCTCGCTCGTCTACCTGACCCGCCCCGACGGCGCGCTGCCGGTGCTCGCCACGGTCGCGCTCTGGGCGCTCTGGGTCGCCCGCGCCCGCCCGGCGATGCGGCGCTCGCTCGCCCCCCTGGCGCCGCTGCTCGTGGTCGCGGCCCACCTCGCGTGGCGCCGTCGCTTCTACGGCGAGTGGGTGCCCAACACGTACTTCGCCAAGGTCGCCGCGGCGTGGCCCGAGTCGGGCGCGCGCTACCTGCTCTCGTTCGTGCTGGAGTACGCGCTCTGGGCGTGGCTGGCCCTCGCGGCGGCGGTCGTCTGGGCGCGCTACCGGGGCCCGCGCGCGACGGTCCTCCCGGCGGGGCCGTCCATCGGGCCCGTGGCGGCCGCGGCGACGGTGCTCGCGCACCTCGGCTACTACACCCTCATCATCGGCGGCGATCACTTCGAGTACCGCGTGTTCAGCTACACGCCGCTCCTGGCGTTCGTGTCCTTCGTATGGCTGCTGGGCCAGGTCGGGGCGGGTCCGCGGCTCGCGCTCTCGCTGCTCGGCGCCTTCGCGCTCTGCTCGCTCCCCATCCCGTGGGCGCACTGGTACGCCACGAAGGACCTCCGCACCGCCCAGCAGACCTTCATCCTCACGGAGCCCGTGGCGCCGCGCTTCCCGGCCCTCGCGCGCCCCTACGTGGAACTCTTCGACGAGCTCCAGCTCTGGCTCATCCAGCGGTATGCCTGCGTGCGCCACCAGGAGCACAAGGTCTTCTTCCGGTACCTCCACGCCGAGCACCAGCGCCCGCCGGGGCCCGGCGACTTCCCGGGTGCGTACCCCGTGGCCGCGCTGGGAAACCCGGGCACGTACACCTGGAACGTCCCCGCCGTGAACGTCATCGACCTCGGCGGGCTCAGCGATCGGGTGATCGCGCGCGCCCCCGGGGACATGCTCCTGCACCGGCTGGCGCACGACCGCCGGGCGCCCGTCGGCTACGTGGAGTGCTTCCGGCCCAACGTGACCTGGGCGTGGCAGGGCTTCGTCGCGACCGCGCGCGAGCTCCCGCTGAGCCCGAACGAGATCCGTCGGTGCGAGGCGCGCACGTGGTCTCCCCGCGGCCGCGCCTCCGACGCCGAGGCGCCCGCCGGGGCGCCGCCCGAGGGATGGGCCGGGCTGCTGCGCGCGGGCTTCGGTCACCCGACCCGCGAGGGTCTCGCCTTGGCGACGAGGCTGTTCGCCCAGATGGAGACCTTCGAGGCCTACGGGTACGCCGAGCGGCACCCCGACGTGGCCCGGCTGATCCCTCGGGGGACGCCCTTCCGGGTGATCGAGCGAGACTGGCTCGCCGGCCGCGCGCTGGTCGCGCTGCGCACGGGTCCGTCGCCGCTCTGGGTGCCCACCGACCTCTTCCCGTAGCGAGCAGGCCGCGGCGTGCACGGGCGCTCGGTGGGGCGTTGTGGACCGGGCCTCACCCCGACGTCGCTCACCCTCGGGTGCGCGCGAGTGACAGGCGAGCCCGACTGGTGGGACCTCGCGGACGCGAGCACTCCGGCGTGGGCTCCGCTGCTCCCGACGGAGACGAACGCCACCCGCGGGACCAGCCTTGCAGCCGAGCTCGGTGGCGCCTTCGAACACGAGGGCTTCCGCGCCGACGTCACGCGGGCCGCGGCGAGCGAGTCCGCCTGTGCGATCCTGGCGGCGAAGGCTCAGCGCACCACGCGGCCGATGCGAACGGGCGTCGCGACCATCCAGTCGGGCGGCGTGTGGATGCCGATCCAGCCGTAGGCGGTGCCCTCGCCGGTGACCGGGTCCGTGGCGATGAGGAGGGTTCCCTGGCCGAAGCCCGTCGGGCCGCCGTCGCGGTTGCGGGGGTCGTCCTGGTGGCCCACCGAGGTGGCGTCGGTGACCCGCACCAGCACGCCGCGCGGGGTCACCGTCGGGGCCTCGGCGACGAAGGCCACGTGCCCGGTGTTGTTGGAGCGGAACCACCGCGGCCGCGGCCACGCCAGCACGTCGCCGGGCCGCGCGTCGGCCACCCGCTCCACCTTGAGCCAGCCGTTGCGGGAGCGCGTCGTGGGGGCGTCGCGGATGGCCCGCCAGAAGTCCACCGCGAGCGGGCGTCCGCCGGGCAGCGCGGCCCGGGCCCGGGGCGCGGCGCGGCCCAGCACGAAGGCAGCCATGGTGGAGCAGTCGAAGTCGTAGCGACCGGCGCGCGGGTCGATGCGGGTGCTGTGGTCGTAGCGGGTGCTGCGGAGCGTCGCGCGGATCTCCTGAAGCGCGGCGACCACCCGAGGGTTGCCCGGGGCGAAGACCTGGGCTTTACCAGGGACGGTAAACGCGGCGCAGGCGAGCGCCACGAGGAGGGCGGCGACGGGGGCGCGGGAGGGGTGCATCGACGAGCTTGGACGCCGCTCGGGAGCGAAGGTTTTCGGGCGTGACAAGTTTTCCAGTACCACCATGATGCCTAGCCCGATGGACCCTACGAGACCACCGCTCGCCGACGCACTGGACGCAGCCATCGAGGCCGCGACGGAGGCCGGGCGACGGCTGCGGGAGGAGTTTCACCGGGGGGGTGGGCCCCGGGGGGCGGGCGACAAGGCAGACATCGACACCGAGGTGGAGGTCTTCCTGCGCGGTGAGCTGCGCGGGCGCTTCCCGTGGCACTGGCGCGGCGAGGAGACGGGCTTCACGGCCGCCGCCGACCCCGACGAGGCCCGCTGCTGGGTGGTCGACCCCAACGACGGCACGCGCCCCTTCCTGGAGGGATTCCGCGGGGCGGCGGTGTCCGTCGGCCTGCTGCGCGACGGCGTCCCCGTGCTCGGGGTGGTGTTCGCGTACGCCTACCCCGACGACGAGGGCGACCTGCTGGCGTGGGCCGAGGGCTGCGGCCCGGTCACCCGCAACGGGGAGGCGCTCGACGTCAGCCTCGCGGGCGCCACGCTCGACGCGGGGGAGGCGGTGTTCGTGTCGCAGCACGCCGACCGCGCGGCCGAGCCCAACGCCCGCTGCGTCGCGCCGGGGCGCTACCGCCCGCTCACGAGCATCGCGTACCGCTTCGCGCTCACCGCCGCCGGCGAGGCCGTCGCCGCCGTCTCCCTGGCCACGCCCTCGGCGTGGGACCTCTGCGCCGGGCACGCGCTCCTGCGCGGGTCTGGGGGCGTGGTGATCGACCAGGCCGGGGCGCCCATCACCTACACCCACCTCGGAGAGATGGAGACCGTGATCGCGTTCGGGGGGGCTCCCGCCGCGGTGGCCGCGCTGGTGGGGCGCGACTGGCACGAGGTGTACACGCCGGGGCAGCGGGGATGGCTCCCGCTGGCGCGGCTGCGACCTCGGCAGCACGTCCGCGACCCGGGGGTGTTGTCTCGCGCCCAGGGCTGCTGGCTGGGGCAGCTCATCGGCGACGCGCTCGGGGGCCAGGTGGAGTTTCAGTCTGCGGAGCGCATCCTGCGCGACCACCCCAAGGGGGTGCGCGAGCTCAGCGACCACGGGCACTGGGGCACCTTCATGGGCCAGGCCACGGACGACTCCGAGCTGGCGCTCATGCTCGCGCGGGTGCTGGTGCGCGACGAGGCCTTCGAGCGCGAGGCGGTCGCCGAGGCGTACATCCACTGGATCCGCTCGGGGCCCTTCGACCGGGGCGGAACCATCACCGCCGCGCTCGCCGCGGGCGCCGTCGGCGACCCCGCCGAGCGTCTGCGGCGGGTGCTGGCGGCGGCGTCGCGGGAGAGCCAGGCCAACGGGTCGTTGATGCGCGTCTCGCCGCTGGCGATCTTCGGCGCGGCCGACCCCGCGCGGGCGGCGCGCATGGCCTCGGAGGACAGCGAGCTCACGCACCCGCACCCGCTCTGCCGCGACGCCTGCGCGGCGTACGTCCGCGCCATCGCCGAGGTCATCGCGCGCGGCGGCGACGGCGAGGCGGCGTGGGGCTTCGCGATGGACGAGGCCCGGAAGCCGGGGCGCGACCCGGGCGTGGCGGCGATGCTGGAGGCCGCGCGGGAGGGCCCGCCCGACGAGTACTACCGGCAGATGGGGTGGATTCGCATCGCGTTCCAGAACGCCTTCTACCAGGCGCTGCGCGCGCCGTCCTTCGAGGAGGCGGTGGTCGACACCGTCGGGCGTGGCGGCGACACGGACACCAACGCGGCCATCGCGGGCGCGCTTCTCGGCGCCATCCACGGGCGCGCGGGGGTGCCCGAGCGGTGGCGCCGCCGGGTGCTTTCGTGCCGCCCGCTGCGCGAGGCTGGGGCGAGGCGCCCGCGGCCGATGGAGTTCTGGCCCGCCGACGCGCTCGAGCTGAGCGAGCGGATGCTTCTCGCGGGTAGGGCCGCGCTTCCGTGACGGAGGCGCTCGGGGCCTTCGCGGCCTTCCGGGTGGTGGCGTTCCGGCGCTACCAGCTCGCCCGGCTGGCGTCGGTGCTGAGCACGCAGATGGCGAGCGTGGCCATCGGCTGGCAGGTGTACGCGACGACCCACCGCGCGCGCGACCTCGGGTACATCGGGCTCGCGCAGTTCCTGCCCGCGATGGGCCTCGCGCTGGTGAGCGGCGCCGTGGCCGACCGCTTCGACCGGCGGCGGGTGGTCGTCGCGTGCCACGCCCTCGTCGCCCTCGGGTGGGCGACGCTCTTCCTGCTCACCCGGCAGGGCATCGGCTCGGTGGCGCCCATCTACGCGGTGCTGGTGCTCCTCGGGGTCGCCCGCGCCTTCGCGGGACCAGCGTCGCAAGCCCTGCTGCCCAACCTCGTGCCCGACGAGCTGCTCGGCAGCGCCATCTCGTGGGGGTCGACGGTCTGGCAGGCGGCGACCATCGTGGGACCCTCGCTCGGCGGGCTGCTCTACGGCGTGGGAGGTCCCGCGGGGGTGTACGTCGTCGCGACGGCGGGCTCGGCCACCGCGGCGTTGCTGGTCGCGGGCGTGCGGGCGCTGCCCTCGTCGCGCCCGGCGCCGTCCCGCGCCCGCTCGTGGGACGAGGTGCTCGCCGGGGTGCGCTACGTCTGGAACAACCGCCTCGTCCTGGGGCTCATCTCCCTCGACCTCTTCGCGGTGCTGCTGGGCGGCGCGGTGGCCCTCATGCCGATGTTCGCGCACGACATCCTGCACGCCCGCGGGGCCTGGTCGCTGGGCCTCCTGCGCAGCGCGCCCGCGCTCGGGGCCACGGCCATGGCCGTGTGGCTCGCCTATCGCCCGCTGCGCCGCCGGGCGGGGCCCTGGATGCTGCTGGGCGTGGCGGTCTTCGGGGCGTCCACGGTGGCCTTCGGGCTCTCGCGCGAGCTGTGGTTCTCCATCGCGATGCTGGTGGTCCTCGGCGCGTCGGACATGATCAGCGTGGTGGTGCGCCAGCACGCCGTGCAGCTCGCGACGCCGGACGCGATGCGGGGGAGGGTGGGCGCCGTGAACCAGGTCTTCGTGGGCGCCTCCAACGAGCTCGGGGAGTTCGAGTCGGGACTGGTGGCCGAGGCCCTCGGGCCGGTGCGCGCCGTGGTGCTGGGCGGCCTCGGGACGCTGGCCGTGGTGGCGCTGTGGGCGTGGTGGTTCCCCTCGCTGCGCGCCCTCGATCGGATGGAGCGGGCGAAGGAGTGAGAGGCCCTCAGCGCTGCGCGGCCTGGGCCTGGTCGAGCCGGAGCGTGAGCTGGCGCTCGAGGGCCGCGAGCGCGTCGCGGTAGGGCCCGGTGCGGTGGCTCACCATCGCGGTGATCATCCGCACCTCGAAGAGGGCGTCCTCGGTGCGCGACTGCTCCAGCGCGCGCTCGAGGCGGAAGCGGTGCGCGCGGTACTCGTCCTCGAGGCGGCCCTTGAGCGCGGCGGCGCGGCGGGTGGCCTGCTCGGCGGAGCGCGGGTCGCCGGCCAGCGTGTAGCAGCTCGCGGCCTGGGTGTAATAGACCACCGACTCGATGCCGTCCTGCATGCGGAAGGGCATGCGCTCGGCCTTGGAGAGGGCGACCCGGGTGCTCTCCTCCGCGGACTGCCGGGTGAGCGCGCCGTCCGTCGCGGGGCACGCGCGCACGAGCGGGTCGTCGAAGAGCGCCGGCGCGGTGGTGCCGATGCGCGACGGCGGCGCGGCGTTGTTGGGGCTGAACGACGAGTAGAGCGCGAAGGGAATGATGATCGCCGCGGCGACGAGCAGCACCGGCGAGACCTTCTCCTCCTTCTTCTTCTCCCCGTCCCCGGCGGCCTTCTTGTGCACCTTGGTGCCGTCGTTGAGGCCGAGGCGCACGGGCCCGATGGTGAGGGCGCGGCCCCAGCCGACCATGCCGCGCTCGAAGGGCTCGCCGTCGAGCAGCGTCGGGGTGCTGACGCCGCGCGCCACCGCCACCCAGACGCCGTCCGGGCGGGGCGAGAGCAGGAGGTGCTCGGGGGCGATCTCTGGGCGGTCGATCACCACGAGGCAGCGGGGGGCCGTGCCGACGACCACGCGCTCGTCGGTCAGCGGGTACGACTGCACCGAGCCGTCGGGGAGGTACACATCGAGCTGCGGAGTCGCCATCGCCGTCGGCCTTTCAGATTCCCTTGCCCGCCGCGATGTTCACCGCGAAGGGCCCGAGGATGATCATCATGATGGTGCAGAAGATGAGCATGAGCGGGCCCATCATCAGGACGCCCGCGCGCGCGGCGCTCTCCTCCGCCGCGATGCTGCGCCGCATGCGGAGCATGGTCGCCTGGATCTGGAGCACCTCCGCGAGGGGGTTGCCCTTCTCCTCGGCCTGCACCACCGCCGAGACGAAGTCGCGCACCGACTCCGTGGGCGCGCGCTCGGCGAAGGAGAGCAGCGCCTGCTTGCGGGTGCGCCCGAGCTCGAGCTCCTGGAGGATGCGGGTGAGCTCCTCGTAGAGGGCGTCGCCCTTGTCGGCGGTCTTCTCCGTCACTTGCCGCAGGGCGCCCGGGAAGTCGAGGCCGGCGCTCATGGTGAGGGCGACGAGGTCGATGGCGTGGGGGAGTCCCCGGTTGACCTGCTTGAAGCGCCGCTCGATCTCGCCGGACACCTGCATGTGCGGGAGGATCGAGCCGAAGCCCACGAACATCAGCACCACGATGCCGCCGACGCTCGACAGCTTGTCGATGACCACGCCCGCGACGAGCATCCCGATGGAGGAGATGACGCAGAGCGCGAGGTACTCGTCGGCGGTGAGGCCGAGGTACTCGCCGGCCTGGCGCAGCTGCGTGTTGATGCGGTCGCGGGTGTCGTCGATGGGCAGCGAGGCGATGCGCCGCGCGAGCCAGCGCATGAGCGGCTCGATGGTGTTGAAGAGCCCCTGCTCGTCGAGGATGGCCTTGCGCTTGAGGCCCTTCTGTCCGACGTCCGGCGGCAGCTCCGCGGGGCTCTTGGCGAACTGGTAGATCACCGTGGCGAGCGCCGCGATGAGCAGCGCGAGGGAGAAGACGCCGAGAAACTCCGTCGAGGGTGTCATTGGGGTCGCGTCCTTCCTTCGCTCAGATGTCCACCGCGAGGATCTTCCGCGCGATGAAGACCGCCGCGACCCAGAAGACCACCGCGATGGTCGAGATGATGTAGCCGATGAAGTTGGTCGAGAGCGGCCTGAGCCACTCCGGGTCCATCCAGTTGAGCAGCGCCACGAGCAGCGGCGGGATCACCCCGAGCACCCAGGCCTGCGCGCGCCCCTCGGCGGTCTTGGAGCGCACCACGCCCTCGAGGCGGGCCATCTCCCGCAGCGTCCCGGCGCTGGTCTCCAGGATCTTCGGGAGGTCGCCGCCGGTCTGCCGGCCGATGAGCACGGTGGTGAGCGCGCCGGAGAAGGCCCGGGTGCCGACGCGCGTCGCCATGTTGAGCAGCGCGGTATCGAGCGGCATCCCGAGCTGGTTCTCCTTCATGGTGAGCTCGAGCTCCTGCTTGATGGGCGCCCGCAGGAGCATGGTGCAGGCCCCGAGCGCGTCGCCGAGCGAGGGCGAGGCCTTGAGCGCGTTGGCGAGCGCGAGGAGGAAGGTGTCGAGCTGCGCCTCGATGGCCACCTGGCGCTTGGCCTTGGCGTCGGAGATCCAGAGGAGGGGCGCGACGGCGACGAGCGGCACGCCGATGAGGGCGACCGGGATGCCCGAACTCTCGCCTATGATCGCGAGGTGGGCGGGCTCGAAGAGCAGCAGGGCCGCGATGATGCCGAGCTGCCAGTTGGTGACGTACTTCCCGCTGGGCTGCTGGATGAACATCGCCCGGAGCTGCACGTCGAGCTTCTTGGCGTAGGCGTCGTAGGCGCGGTGCAGGGGGCTGTCCGGGAAGGACAGCGTCACGTAGATGACCGCCGCGAGCCCGAGCGGGAAGAGGAGCAGCCCGATCCAGCCCATGAGCGTGGTCTGCGGCGCGGCGGTCATAGGTAGTCCTTCCCTTGCACGAGCCCGTAGGAGATGAACGCGTCGAGGTAGGACGGCAGGTAGCCCGTGGCGCGGTACTCGCCGAGCACCTTGCCGTCGCCCGCGATGCCCGAGCGCTGGAACTCGAAGATCGGCCGCAGCTGGATCTCGTAGTTGTCGTCCATGCCGACCACCTCGGAGATGGCCGTGATGCGCCGCGTGCCGTCGGAGAAGCGCGACTGCTGCACCACAAGGTGCACGCTGTTGGCGATCTGCTCGCGGATGGCGCGCGCCGGCAGGTCGATGCCGCTCATGAGCGCGAGCACCTCGAGGCGGTTGATGGCCTCGCGCGGACTGTTGGCGTGCGTGGTGGTGAGCGAGCCGTCGTGGCCCGTGTTCATCGCCTGGAGCATGTCGAGGCACTCGCCGCCGCGGCACTCGCCCACCACGATGCGATCGGGGCGCATGCGCAGGGCGTTCTTCACGAGGTCGCGGATCGTGTACTCCCCTTTGCCCTCCATGTTGGCGGGGCGGGACTCCAGCGAGACGACGTGCGGCTGGTTGAGCTGAAGCTCCGCCGCGTCCTCGATGGTGACGATGCGCTCCTCCTTCGGGATGGCCGAGGAGAGCACGTTGAGCGTGGTGGTCTTCCCCGAGCCGGTGCCGCCGGAGATCACGATGTTCTTCTTGGCGATCACCGAGCGGGTGAGGAAGCGCGCCATCTGCTCGGTGAGCGCGCCGAACTCGATGAGGTTCTGGAGCGTGAGGGGGGTCTTGGAGAACTTCCGGATGGTGATGCACGCGCCCTTGATGGAGAGCGGCCGGATGACGGCGTTGACGCGCGAGCCGTCCTTCAGGCGGGCGTCGACGAGCGGCGTGCTCTCGTCGATGCGCCGGCCGAGGGGGGTGACGATGCGCTCGATGCACGAGCGCACGGCCTCGTCGTCGGTGAAGCGGGCGTCGGCGCGCTGGAGCTTGCCGCGGCGCTCGACGAAGATCGTCTGCGGGTCGACGACCATGATCTCCGAGATGGTCCCGTCGGCGAGGAACTGCTCCAGCGGCCCGAGCCCGAGGGCCTCGTCGGAGATCTCCTGGATGAGCCGCTCCTGGTCGGTGCCCGGCGGGATCTCGTTGGCTACCTGCGCGACGATGCGCTTGAGGGCGTCGCGCACCTTCGGGCGCATCTGCGAGTCGCCCATCTTGGAGCGGTCGAGCGCGGCGAGGTCGAGGTTGTCGAGCAGCATCCGGTGGATGCGCCGACGGAGCTCGACGGAGACGTGCATCGTGCCCGCGGTGCCGCCCCCGGCCTGGCGGTACGCGGCCGGCGGCGCGGGTGGCGCGGGCGGCGCGGCAGCCTGCGGGGGCATCTGGCCGGGCATCACGGTGCGCGCCCGGTCGTGCGACCCCTGGCCGTTGATGCCCGTCGGGGCCGCGAGGGTCGGCGCGCCGCCGCGCCCGGGCAGCGGCGGGAGCGACGGGCCCTGGCCCGGGGCCACCGTGGGCGACGGCCCGGGGCCGGCGTTGGCGGGCGCCTGGCGGACCACCCGGATGACGTAGGGCCCCACCATGATGGGGGTGCCGAAGGGCACCGGGATCTCCGAGCGGAACACCCGCTGCGACCCCACCTGCGTGCCGTTGCTCGACGAGTCGCGCACCACGATGGCCGACGACTGGATCATCACCGAGACGTGGCGTCGGGAGATGTCCGGCGAGGCGAGCACCACGGTGCACGTCTCGTCGCGCCCGATGGAAATCTCTCCCCCCGCCGGGACCATGTACGTCATCGGGGGCGCGTTCGGGGTCTCGATCGAAAGGAGCACCTGGTCCATCGCGAGGCCCTCTCTACTCTCCCGCCGGCACCTTAGCGGTACTGCGTCCCGGTGGGCTCGTAGAGCCGCACTTCGTCAATGTCGCCCGAGAACTGCTCGTACTGTCGAAGCGCCTCGGCCACCCGGTCCTGCGCGCTGCGCGACAGGCCCTCGACCACCGTCGGCACGATGAAGATCATGCCCTCGTGCTCCTGCTCGCTGTTGCGCTCGGAGCCGAAGAGGTACCCGAGGATCGGGATCTGCCGCAGCCCCGGGAGCCCGTTGGAGCCCTGCGACTGCGAGCGCGACCGGAAGCCCGACATCACGATCGACTGCCCGAGCTGGAGGTTTACCAGGGTGGTGACGTGGGCGATGTTGCGCCCGGGCATGTCGCCGCCGTTCTCCACCGGGTCGCTGATGTCCGCGTTGACCCGGATGTCGATGCGGGAGCTCTGCGGGTCGAAGCGGGGGGTGACCGTGAGGTTGGTGCCGTAGCTGATGGTGGCGAGGGACGACGACCCGTTGGTGCCGATGAGCTTGAAGTTGAGCTCGCCGCCGTTGCGGTAGGTCGCCTCGTTGCCGTTGGCGGTGATCACCGTCGCCTGCCGGAGGATGCGCGCCCAGCCGCCGTTGCTGGCGATGTCCAGGCGCGGCAGCGGCTGGTTGCTGATGATCGCCTGCGCGAGCTGCACGCCCTCGCCGACGCCGCCCATGCCCATCGGGGCGACGAGGTTGATGGTCGCCGTGGCCTGCGTGCCGGGGGGGTTGCCGCCGATGTACGCCGGCCACGCGATGCCCACCTGGCGCCCGGAGTTGGTGGCGAAGTCGACGAAGTAGAGGTCGAGGCGGACGTTGATGCGCCGCTCGACGATGGTGGCGTCGATGGAGACCAGCGACTCGACCTGGCCGGGGTAGAGCCCCGCGATCTGCTGCACCCGGTGCTGCTGCTGCTCGGAGGCGACGCCGCCCTCGAGGTAGAGCCGCGCGCCGATGCGGCGGATCTGCACGCCGTTGTAGCCCTCGAGGAGGTTCTCGATCTCCGCCTGCACGGCCTCCGGGCGGCGCGCGAACACGGTGATCTGGAGGGTCTCCTGGGCGCCGCTGTTGCGGATGAGCAGGAGCGTGGTGGAGCCCGACCGGGTGCCCACGACCACGAGGTTGCGACCATCGGCCGGGGTGCGCACATCGACGATGCCGGGCGTCCCCTCCGAGAACTGTCGGATGCCCTCGGCGGGCACGAGCACCTGCTCGCCCACGGCGAGGGAGAGGTCGCGCCCGGTGCCGCGGGGCGCGGCGGTGGTGGTGGCGGCGGGCTGCTGGGCGAGGGCGGTGGCGCTGCCGAGGAGGGCCGCGCAGCTCACCGCCGTGAGGCCAACGAGCGATCGGAGTCGGAGGGCAATCATGGTGTGCGACCGCAATGGTTCAGAGGGCGTTGGGGTTCTGCGGGCCGATGCGCTCGATGACCTGGCGTCGACGGCGCGAGACGTTGGCGCGGCGGGTGGGCTCGAAGATGTCCTCGATGTTGGTCTCCGGGACCCCTTCGAGGATGGCGATGTCCTCGGGGTTGCGGAGCACCAGGGTGAGGCCCGTGTGCCTGCCCCCGGCGCCGCCGCGGTCGGCGGCGTAGGTGAGCAGCTGGGCCTCTTCCATCGAGACGCTCAGGGTGATCTGCGAGATCTCCACCGGGGCGCTGCCGCCGCCGGTGGTGCCGTTGACCGTCTGCCGCTGCGCCTCGCCGCCCGTATCGCGGCCCGCCGCGAGCACGAGCACGTTCTGGAGCAGCGGGATGGTCACGCGGTCGCCCTCGTTGCCGGTGCGGGACAGCGTGCCGAGCACGTCGACCCGGTCGCCGGGGCGAAGCAGGCCGCCGAAGGAGTTGGTGATGTCGGCGCGCACCGTGATGGCGCGCATGCCCGTCGAGACCAGGGAGGAGAGGTCACGCCGCGCGTCCGAGGCGGTGGCCAGGTCGGTCCACATCACGGTCTGGTTGGCGCGCAGCCCGTTGGACACGCGCACCCCGATGATGCGCCGGACGTCGGAGTACCGGATGAAGCGGTCTTCGAGGTAGGCCTGCGGAATCAGCCGGTAGCCCATCATGTTCTCGGAGAGCGCGGCCCCGAGGGGGATGTCCTGCACCGCGATGAGCACCCGCACGGGCACGCCGCCCGATGCCTCCGCCTCGAAGCGCTGCTTGTAGAGCAGCAGCAGCACCAGCCCGAGGGCGGCCGCACCGATTGCGATGATGAGCGCCTTGGTATTCATCCAAGTCTCCGGGTGGGCATGAGAGGGGTCTGCGAGGTCTGTGGCCCCCGCTGGGCCGCGAGGCCTACGCCACGGAGCCTACGCCGAAGGCCGCGCCCGACACAACGACATCAACGGGATGGGAGGAGGGGGGATGAACGCGGGACGGAGCCGGGACGCGCCGGTCAGCGCGCGACGAGGGACATCATCGATGTCACGCCCTCGGCCTGATCGAAGACCAGGAAGAGCGTCTCGCCGCCCTTCTCGAAGGCGACCATGCGCTCACGGCGGGCCTCGATCTCCGACGGCAGCCGACGGTCGCGCGGGAGGTCGAGGACCGTCCACCCGCGGCGGGTCATCTGCTCGCGGTACCAGCCGCGCACCTGCGCCGCGGGGGCGCGCACGGTGTACACGCCGAGCTTGTTGGGCACGCCGTCTTCGTAGGCGGAGATCACGCGGCGCATCTGGGGGTAGCGCGCGAGGCCGGGGATGTCCGCGCCCGGGGCGTCGCCCTGGTCGGGGAAGAGCCGGAGGATGTTGAACTGCCCCTGCGTCGCCACGGTGAGGATGCGGGTGCCGGTGGTGCCGCGGGTGACGTACGCGTAGCGCAGCTCGCCGTAGCGGGAGAGGTCCCCGGAGGCGATCATGGACTCCGCGCGGCGCAGGATCTCCTGGGGGTTGAGCCGGGTCTCGCCGACGTCGAGGCAGGCGACGTAGCCGCCGTCGGCGTCGCCGAAGCGCACCGTCTCGATGGACGCCGCGCGGCGCGCGCCGGGGGCCCACAGCTGGTTGAAGTCCGCGTGGTCGAGGGCGCGGATGCTCTCCGAGAGGCGCCCCGAGGTGCGCGCGCAGCGGGCCTCGTAGTAGTCGAGCACGGCCTCGACGCCGTCGCGGGTGGTGCCCATCGACAGGTAGAGCGACTCGCCGTTGAGCACGACGCGGCGGGGCGACTCCATCACCCCCTGCTCGGCGTAGGGCATGAGCTGGCGCGCGAGGTGGCGGAGGCCCTCGTTCACCTGCGCGCGCGCGGAGCGCACGCTCACGACGGCGGTGACGATCAGGCCCGTGGCGATGAAGGCCCCGAGTCGGGTGAGCTGCGGGAGATGCCGGATGCGACGAAACATGGGCGCGTCTAACCTCCCTATTCTACGGGCACACCGGGATGACGGCGCAGAAGAGCTGGCGCGCCACGTCGGCCGGCGTCGAGCGCACGGTGTTGCAGGCCATGCTGTTGCCCGCGAGGGCGTTGACCGAGCCGCCGCCGAGCAGCGTCGGGCGGTTGACCGGGCGGGTGAGGCGCCCGGAGGCGGTCTGCCCGAGGAAGCCGCCGAGCAGCGCGGACCCGGCGCCGCCGAGCATGTTCTGGAGCGAGTTGAGCGCACCGGGGCGCTCGCCCGCGCCGGCCGCGGGGTCGGCACCGACGCGCACCTGGCTGCACCCGGGCAGCGGGCGCTGGCAGGCCTCGAAGGCGTAGCTCACCACGCAGTGGCGGTTCTGCTGCATGGTGTAGAGCTTCGTGCTCCAGGCCTTGTGCACGAACATCATGCAGCCGAGCACGGCCACGAAGAAGGGGATCATCACCACGGTCTCGGCGTAGGCCGCCCCGCGGGAGGGGTGGCTTCGTCGGCGGCGGGGCTGTCGGGTCGTTGGGGCGTTCACGGCGCTTCAGCTCCTCTCAGTGGATGATGACCCGGTCGATGATGCTCAGGTCGATGCCCGGGCCGACGGCGCCGCTGATGCCGAGGAGGTTGGTCGGCATGCGGAAGCGGCGGAAGCGCGCGCGCCAGTACATGTGCCAGGTCCACTCGTCGCGGGCCTCGTCGCCCTCGTAGTAGTACTCGGCCTGCGCGAGGCCGACGCGCGACAGGTTGCCGATGGTGCCGAAGAGCCCGCCGCCGCCGGTGTTGCGGCCCCAGGCGGCCATGGACACGCCGCGCTCGTTGGCCTGGAAGGGCGGCGTCCCGATGACGATGCCGCGGATCTGCACGTACTCGCAGTCCTGGCCCGGCATGCCGTCGTTGCAGCTGCCGTCGCCGGGGTCGATCTCGTGCGGCCGCATGTTGGCCTCGTTGCGGGGGCAGAAGAAGAGGGCCATCGCCTCGTCGAGGAGGCGCGTCGCCCAGCTCAGCACGCTGCCGCCGCCCAGGAGGGCGAGCGGGAAGGTGAGGAAGCGCGACAGCGGCTCGGCGGCGTGGAGGCAGGTGCTGCGGATGTTGACCGGCCGCACGGGCAGCGGGTGGTCGATCATCGGGTGGATGAACCCGGCGGTCACCGGCGGCTGGTAGGTGCCCGCGAGGGTGGTCACCACCACGCGGGTCTGCGCGAGGTACGGCCAGGTGGTGCGGATGACGTCCTGGGCGCTGTGCCCGAGGCGAAGCGCGGGCTGCACGACGCCGTTCTCGTAGGAGTTGGCGAGGTTGCGCATGAAGTTGCCGGCCTGGCCGAGCGCGGCCGAGAGCGGCGGCGCCCAGACCGTGAGCGCGGCGGCGGCGAAGAGGGCCCACTGCACCAGGCGCATCGCAAACAGGATCGAGACCAGCAGCGCCATCACGATGTTGATCATCGCGATGAGGTTCATGCCGCGGGCGTGCATCACGGCGCCGGAGAAGGCCACGGCGTCGGCCGCGTCCTGCATGCGCTCCCGGAAGATGATCGTGTTGCCGATACCGATGATGTAATAGAGGAAGCCCGTCACCAGCATCGCCATGAAGACGCCGATCACCATGATGGCGCCGGAGTCGTCGCGGTGGAGTCCGGGTCGAGGCGTGCGTGTGTTGGTGCCGCGCATGGATTACCTCGAGCGGGAGGCGCTGTAGCAGGCGCCGGTGATGGAGCGCGCGGTGCCCTGCACCGGGAGCGTCGACTCCGCGCGGATGACGTAGTAGCTGCCGCCGGTGAGGGCGAGCAGCACGGCGCTGGCCGAGCCGCCGGTGCCGGTGCGGTTGAGCTCTTCGAGGCCGGGCTGCGCGGCGTTGAGGCGGGCGGCCGCGGACTGCACGGTCTCGGTCTGGATCTGGATGTCGCGGAGGGAGGCGCGGCCGGCGCGCACGGAGTTGGCGACCGCGCGGATCTGCTCGATGGGCTGGTTGGTGTAGAGCTGGAGCGCGCTGTCGCAGGCCATCTTGGACACGATGGGAACGCCGCAGTGGAAGAGGTAGGTCACCCGGGTGGTGAGCTCTTCGCGGCTGCTCCACCGGTCGCGGTAGCGGGTCTCGCGCTCGGCGTGGGGGAAGGTCACCGCCATCGCGACGTTGTTGTAGACCAGCGCGCCGAGGGCGAGCCGAACGGCGGGCGAGGTGGTGCCGCCGATGGCGTCGTAGATGCCCTGGCGCCGCGGGTCGCTGTCGTGGGAAAGCTCGTCGAGGGAGGGCGAGGTGGCCACCAGGGGGAAGCCCGCGGCGAAGCGCACCGCGTCGAGGCGGGCGCCGCCGCTCGAACCACCGCCGCCGCCGCCGCCGAAGCCGGTGCCCCCGGGGGCGCTGCCCGCGCCGAACAGGGAGCCCAGCGCCGAGGCGGGGTCGTCGCCGCGGCCGCCGCCGTTGACGACGTTCTCCGGTGCGCCGTCGTAGCGCTGCGGACAATCCGGGAACACCACGATGGCCGCGCGGGCGGCGGAGGCCGCGGCGTGCTGCACCACGAGGTGGGCGCTGTAGAGCAGGGCCAGCTGCATCATCCCGAGGCACAGGATGAAGAAGGGGATGAAGGCGACCAGGAACTCGACGTACACGGCGCCGCCGGTGTCGTCGTGAAGGGAGGGTCGGGGGCGTGTGTTCGTGGCGCTCATGCGTTGGCTCGTCACACGGTCGGGTAGAGGGAGAGGGCCGCGACGCAGGTGCCTGCGAAGATCGAGCCACCGAGGCGGAAGCGCGTCAGCATCTCGGGACGGATCTCCCGGCGCCACGTCTTGGGCATCACCGGGTTGATCGCGAGAAAGAAGGCGTTGACCAGGACGCCGAGCAGGCGGCCGTGCCAGGCGAGGCGGCCCATGGAGAGCAGGCTGCCGGCGACGTAGGCGTAGAACTGCGCCTCGATGCCGTGGAAGGCGCCGAGGATCGCGCCGAGCGCGATGAAGAGCTTCACGTCGCCGCCCGCCATGCCGTCCTTCCGGAAGATGAGGTACGGAACGATGCCGCAGGCGGCCATGCCGCCGAGGGCGCTGAGGGCGCCGACGCCGTGGGGCTGGGTCTGGACGGTGCGGAGGAGGATGCCGACGGCCATGGCGCCGTAGGTGAGGGCGTTGGGGATGCGGCCCGTGCGGAAGTCGGTATAGGCGGCGATGGCGGTGACGAGCACCGCGATCGCGACGTTGAAGAGACCGACCGAACCGCCTGGCACAGCGCACCTCCGAAATGACGACGCCGCGGGCACTCCGGGGAGGGGGAGTGGTCCGCGGCGCGCCGCGAGCAACCACGAACTCCCACTGACGAAGCAGTGGGTTGGAGGGCCCAGGGGGCCCCCCCCGTTGGATCAGGCGCCGAGGCCCTGGATCTGGTTGCTGCCCGAGGTGATCTTGCCGACGACGTTGTTGCCGAAGGTGCGCCAGGCGGAGATGCCGACCACGGCGATGAGGATGAGGATGATCACGTACTCGACGGTGGAGAGACCGGCATCGTCCCGGATCAGCGACTTGAGGTTCTTCTGGTTCATGATGGAGATCCTTCCTTGCGTGGTTTGAAGAGGCTGGCGCGACGCCGACCCGGAGGGTCACGGGAACGGCATCGACACGATCAGTTGCGCGAAACGGTAGTAGTCGACGAAGGGCCTGCCCAGCGAGTACGTCGCAATCGACGCTACCGTGCCGATCAGGAGGAGCACCACCACGTACTCCACGAAGGCAGCGCCCGACTCGTCGTCGTGCAGGCTTCGCAGGTTGGGTCGGCGATCACTCACCGCATCCCCTTCTGCAGCGCACGTGCCACTCCGAGGGGACGACCCACGGTAGGCCTTCGCCGCGGGAATTTCCGTACTGCGTGGCCGCCGATGGAGCGGGAGCGGACACCTGCCTGGGAGATTGGTTGATCATCCGGGGTGGGAGTTTTCCCTCCCAGGGAGTTGAGCGCCCCGGTCGAGGAGGAGACGGACGGCGGCGGCTGCGAGGAGGGAGCCCACGAGGACGTTCTCGAGGGCGTCGCGGGGGATGGGGCCGATGACGCGCAGCTCGGGGAGAACCAGCGCGAGGGCGGCGTAGGCGATGACCGCGTGGGGCGTGAGGAGCGCGAGCGGGAGGGCGGCCCAGGCGCCGTGGGAGGCGTGGCCCGAAGGGTCGGTGAGCGTCCAGCGCGGGGACTCCGCGGGCGGCGCGAGTGCGATGCGGGCGAGGGGGTCGACGCGGGCGAGGGCGCGCGCGACGCGGTCGGGGTCGGCGCCGCGCGGGGGCGTGAGGGTCCAGGCGCGGTCGTCGGCGGGCGACCACGCGAAGTACCCGAGGAGCATGAGGAAGGTGAAGAGCTGCGGGAAGAGCCACTCCTGCATGGAGAGGTGCAGGAGCACCCCGAGCGCGACCGCGGGACGGCGTGTGCGCGGCGACGCGAGCGCGAGCGGGAGCAGCGCCTCCAGGAGGGTCACCGCGAGGTCGGCGAGGCGCGAGGGCAGCGGCCGCGAGAGGATGGGCGAGAGCAGCCGCGGGACGATCGCGTCGGGGTTGGCCTCGAGGGTGCGCGTGGTGGCGAGCCAGCGGATGACCTCGCCGCTGCCGCGCCACCAGGGGTGCGCGAGCTTCACGGCGACGGAGGAGAGGTACACGAGGCCGAGCTGCCAGCGGACGGCGCCCGCGAGGTCGATGGGCGTGCGCGAGGGAGAGCCCGCGGAGGAGGCGGAGGGCGCGACCGCGACGAGCACCAGGAGCACGAAGAGCAGGAAGTGGTTGTTGTGATAGGTCGCGGGGATGGCGGCGTAGAGGGTCGCGATGACGGTCGCGGCGGCGGCGGCGGAGGCCCGTAGGTAGCGGGTGAAGAGCATCGCGAGGGCGAGGGCGTGCAGCGCGAGCAGGGCGGCCGCGGGCGCCCACGGGTGGGCGCGGCCGAGGGACCAGAGCGCGAAGGCGGGGCGGTACTCGACGGCGGCGTGGTGGGCGCCGAGCAGGAGCAGCGCGGCGACGCCCCGGGCGAGCGCGCGGTCGCGGCGGGGCGACGGGGTCAGCGCGCGGTCCATCGGGCCGTGCGGGTGAAGGGGCGGGCGCCGGGGCTGTCACAGCGGAGAATACTGGTCAGGGTAAGCGTAGGGGCCATCGCGCGGTGGTAGCGGGCGAGCGCGTCGTCGAGGGCGAGCGCCACCTCGGCGTCGGCGTCGGCGTAGGGCGCGAACCACGGGGCCACCGCGGAGAAGCGCGCGGGTGTGTCGGCGAGGAGGAAGGCGCGCAGGGCGGGGTTGTCCGCCGGGAGCGGCAGCGGCACGGCGCTGCCGTGTGCGTCGGCGGCGGAGAGCGCGTGGTGGCAGCGGGCGGTGATGGGCCCGGCGAACATGCTCCACGAGAAGCGGCCCGAGAAGGCAGCGGGCCGGTCGGGGCGGAGGCGCGCCGCGGCGAGGGTGAGCTCTCCCGCGAGCACGCCGACCGCGAGCAGCCGTCGGAGGGTTTCGGCGCGGGTCAACAAAGCTGCGCCGATCATCGCATCGCGGCCGCCGACTCGAAACCCTTGCGTGCGCCCCCCTCGGCGGGGCATTCCCAGTCATGTGCAGTCCTTGGAGCTCCTAGGCGTCCCTTCCTTCGACGAGCGGCCCTCGTCGCCGCCTCCGCCTCCGTCGCGCTCGCTCGTCGAGGCCCCGTGGCTCGCGCCGTGGTGGAAGGGCCTCGGGCGGCGCTACGGCCACGTGTTCCACTCCATGTGCTCGTACATGGGGAGCTTCCCCCCGGGGCTGCCGCGCTACCTCATCGAGCAGCTCACCGAGCCCGGCGACGTCGTGCTCGACCCCTTCTCCGGGCGCGGCACCGCGCCGCTCGAGGCCTGCCTCGCGGGGCGCCACGGTGTCGGCGTCGACCTCAACCCCCTCGCGTCGATGCTCAGCTCCGTGAAGCTCGACCCGCCCACCCTCGAGGAGACCCTCGCGCGCCTCGCGCAGCTCGAGGGGTCGTACGTCCCCGAGCCCGTCGGTGACCGCGCGCCCCCGGAGATCCGGATGCTCTTCGAGGAGGGCACCACGCTGCCGCAGATCCTCCACATGAAGGCATCGCTCGACCCGGCCGACCGCACCGACCGCTTCCTCCTCGCGTCGCTGGCGGGCATCCTGCACGGCAACCACACCCGGGACGTCGTCAGCTCGCGCTGCCTCAGCGTCTCGATGCCCAACACCTTCAGTATGTCGCCCGGCTACCTCGCCCGGTACATCGCCGAGAAGTCCCTCGTGCGCCCGCCCTTCGACGCCTTCGAGAAGCTCCGGCTGCGGATGCACTTCGAGTTCGCCGAAGGGGTCCCCGCGCTCCGCGGGAGGGCCCTCCGCGGCGACGCGCGCGCCCTCTCCAGCCTCATCGCGCCGGGCAGCGCGAAGCTCATCGTCACGTCGCCGCCGTACCTCAACGTGGTGCGCTACGGGAAGTTCAACTGGATCCGCCTGTGGCTGCTGGGCGAGTCGGTCTCCGACGTCGACCGCTCGCTGCGGGTGGAGGCCACCGACCGCCGCCTCGCCCTCAGCGACCGGATGCGCTTCAAGGGCTACTGCGGCTTCCTCAAGACCGTGCTCACCGAGTGCGCGACGGTGCTGCGCGACGACGGCGTGTGCGCGGTGACCATCGGCGACGTCCGCAACAAGGAGCACGGCGAGCGCACCCTCGCCCTCGAGGCCTGGGAGTCCATGAAGGACGACGTGCCCCTCGTGCTCGGCGCGGCGGTGGTCGACGACGTCAACCAGCTCGGCAAGGTGTCCAAGATCTGGGGGCTCGCGCACCGCGGCGAGGCCACCAAGGTCGACCGGGTGCTGCTCTTCCACAAGCCCGGCCGCTCGCTGCCGCGGCCCCGGTGGAGCGACCCTGCGGCCCTCATCGAAGCCATCGCGGCCTCGCCCAACGGGCCCATCGCGAAGCCCGGCGCCCGCCGCCCGGGGGTGGTGAAGGCGCGCCCCGCCGCCGCGGCCACGCGGAAGAAGACCGGCACCTGAGGCGCCGCGCTACTCGGTGTGCCCGCGCACCTGGAGCACCACGTTGGTGCCCGCCGCGGGGAAGCCTCCGCCGAAGGGCGTGTAGGCGGCGTTGAGGATGTTCTCGACGGCGAGCGCGAGGGTGATGGCCGGGTGCACGCGCACGCCGCCCCGCGCCGTGAGGCTCAGATACCCGGCGACCTCGGCGCACATCGTCGGGCCGTTGGGGCAGAGGCGCACGTCGTCGCGGTCGCTCGCCGAGAGGCGGGTCTGCGAGAGCGCGCCGCTGGCGACGAGGTCGATCCAGTGGGTGGCGCGGCGCCAGCCGAGCGCGAGGCGACCGAAGGCGGGGGGCACCTTGGCGAGCGGCTCGGTGACCGAGGCGCCGGCCTGGTCGACGGTGGCCTCGGCCCAGGTGTAGCCGCCGGAGACGCGCGCGTAGAGGCCGCTGCGGGCCGTCGCCGTGAGGTCGAACTCCGCGCCCACGAGGCGCGCGTCGCTGGCGTTCATGCGGGTGTAGACGCGGCGGCCGTCGATCATGGTCATGCCGCCGAAGGACGAGGGCACGCGGGTGACGAGGCCCGACAGGGTGGAGCCATAGACGAAGATCGAGCCCGCCAGCGGGCCGCGCGCGACCCGGGCGCCGAGCTCGGCGGTCCACGAGCGCTCGGGGCCGAGGTCGGGGTTGGGCACGTCGTAGCTGCGGGCGCCCGCGCCGAAGGCCTGGTAGTCGTCGAGGTTGGGCGCGCGAAACCCGCCCAGGAGGTTGGCCATCACCGCGACGCCGCGGGTGACCAGGAAGCGCGCGCCGACGCTGGCGACCGGCGCGGTGTAGAGCCGCGAGTAGGCGGCGAAGGTGCCGTCGACGGGCGAGTCGATGGAGGTGAGCGCGGCCCGCGCGCCGGCCTCGAGCAGCACCCGTCGCGACGCGAGGCGCAGGGCGTAGTGCGCGAAGACGCCGCCGGTGACGTAGCTGCTGTCGTCGAGGTAGCGGCCGCGGCTGCGCTCCGTCGGGGCGCCCGCGCGCACGGTCTCGGTGTGGCTCGCGACCTGGTCGGCGGAGACCTCGAGGCCGGTGGTGAGGGTGCCGCGGTCGGTGGTCCAGCTGAGCTGCGCGGACCCCTGGGGGGTGAGCACCTCGTCGCGCTCGATGTCGAGGCGGCCGGTGCGGTAGCGGTCGCGGTCTTCGTTGCGGCGGACGAAGCCGACGCGCGCGGAGGCGGCGATGGCGCCGCGGCGCACCGCCCAGCGGGCCGAGAGGATGTCCCGCAGCTGGAGGCGGAACACCCGGCGGTCGTCGGGCAGGGAGGTGTCGGGGCGCGGCGCGTTGGTGATCGCGCCGGTCTGGTAGGCCAGGCCGAGGGTGTGGCCCGCGCCGGCGTCGACCACGCCCCGCACGGTAAACGCGCGGTCGCCGTGGCCGGTGAACTCCTGCACCCCGAGGCCGCCGCCGGCCGTGATGGGGCCGAGCGTGCCGACGGTGCCGGAGGCCATCAGCCCGAAGCGGCCGACCTCGCCCTCGACGAGCCCCTGCCCGGTGAGCGAGCGCTCGGCGGTGGCGACCCGGGTGGAGAGCTCGCCATAGAGGTGGGCGTCGCAGCCGGCGCGGGGGTTGGCGTCGATGGGCACGGCGATCACCACGCCGCCGAGGGCGTCGGAGCCGTACATCACCGAGGCGGGGCCGCGCACGACCTCGAGGCGGCGCACCGAGGCCGGGTCGATGAGCGAGAGCAGCGCGTTGCCGCCCACCTTGGTGAGCGAGTCGTTGAGGCGGAAGCCGTCGAAGATCAGGAGCGTGCGCTGCCCGCCGAGGCCGCGGACGAGCGGGGCCGCCGACGCCGTCGTCGTGCGCTGGAGGAAGACCCCGTTCATCTCCTCCAGCCGGTCGCCGACGTCGCGGGCGAGGGAGCGGGCGGCGTCGCGGCGGCTTTCGACGGAGACCGCCCGGGGGGTCTCCAGCAGCGACTCCTCGCGGCGCGCCGGGGCGCTCACCGTCGCCTCGTGGATGGTGGGCTCCTCGGGCTCGGCGCGCGGCGCGGCGGTCTGCGCCCCGGCGGCGGGGGCGAAGGCGAGCGCGGCGGCGAGCACCCGGGGTCTCATGCCCGCGGACGCTATCGACAGTCGCGCGCGAAACTCAACCGCCATCCGCCCGGTCGGGGACTACGGTAGCGGTCGCGATGAGCGAGCGCGGACTGCTGCGGGTGCGATGGCGGTCCGGCGTCGGAGCGCTGTCGATCGCCACCCCGGACGCGCGCGCGGCGTCGAGCGGGCCCGTGTCGCTCACCGCCTCGCTGGAGGGCGTCGCGACGGCCGGCCGCAGCACCCTGCGCTGGTGCCCCGACGCGCAGGGCGAGGGCCTCGCGGCGCTCACGGTCGACGACCGCGCCGCGCTGCACGTCCAGGCGCCCGAGGGCTGCGCGGTGGAGTTGCCCGATGGGGTGACGGTCACGCGCTGGGGCGACGACGCCGCGCTGGTGTCCTTCGCCGGGCGCATCGGCGAGTCGTGGATCGGGCTGCGCCGGGGAGAGCGCGCCGAGCGCCTCGCGGTGCACGTCGAGAGCCCGCTGCTCCAGGGGCGCGAGGCGCACCGGGTGATGGTCGACGACCTGCTCGCCGAGTCGCTCGCGCTCTCCGAGGAGGGGCCCTCGGAGACGGCGCTGACGCACGCGCGGGACGCCGGCGGCGCGATGCGGATGCTGGTGGCGTGGCTGCTGCGCTCGGGCACCCTGGAGCGGGCGATGGCCCTCGTGGCGCGCGCGCCGCTGCGCGGGGCGGCGGCGGTGCAGCGCGTGGTCCCGTGGCTGCTGGCGCGGCGGGTGCGGATGGACGAGCTCGCGTCGAACCCCGCCGTCGCGCGCGGCGACGACCCCTCGCAGGTGCTGGTGCGCGCCGAGGAGCCCGCCCTCCGGGTGGACACGCCCGAGAACCGCGCGGTGGCGTCGCTGCTGCGCACCGTCGCGTCGGTGATGGCCGAGCCCGAGGCCTCGCCCGCGCTCGCCGATGCGCTCGCCGAGGTGCTCGCGCTGGCCGATCGGGTGGGCCTCCGGCGCCTGTCGGCGATGGGCGCCGCGACGACGCTGGCGGGGGCGCGCACCCCGGGCTACCGGGAGCTAGGCGCGATCGCCCGCTGGCTGGAGGGCCTCGCGGTGGGGGACGACCCCGCCGACGCGGCGGTGCGCCTCGCCCTCGACGACTCCGCGCTGCTCTACGAGCGCTGGTGCGCGCGGGAGCTGTCGCGGGCGCTCGGGCTGCCGTCGACCCTCGCGCCGGGGGTGGCGGGGCAGTGCTCGCTCGACGGGGTGGAGCTGCGGGTGTGGTGCCAGCCCGCGCGCTCGGCGGTGCCGTCGTACGGGCTCAGCTACCGGCCCGACCTGATGGTGGAGGCGCAGGGCGCGCGGGTGGTCTTCGACGCGAAGTTTCGCGCCGACGCGCAGCGGGCGGTGGAGAAGATGCACGCGTACCGCGACGCGATCGACGGCTGCGTGGCGGCCTACGGGCTGATGCCGTGCGGAGAGGGGGAGGCGACGGTGCACCCCGCGCCCGGCGGCGGCGGGGTCGGCGTGATCGCGCTGCGCCCCGAGCGGGGCGACGGGGTGGAGGGTCGGCGGGCGGCGCTGCGGTCGGCGGTGGGCGCGGCGCTCGCGTCGGTCAGAGGAAGAAGTCGGGCATCAGGGGGGCGCCCGGGGTGACGGCGTACTTCTCGAAGTCGGTGACGCCGGTGGTGCGGAGGAAGTCCTCGTCGACCACGAAGTGACCGGTGAAGTCCGCGGCGGGGCGCTGGAAGATCTCCCACGCGGCGTCGGACATGATGTCGACCGTGCGGCAGCCCGCCATGGCCTCGTCGCCCCCGAGGAGGTTCTGCACGGCGGCGGTGGCGATCGCGGTGCGCGGCCAGAGGGCGTTGAAGGCCACGCGCCCGCGGAACTCCTCGGCCATCCCGAGGACGCACATGCTCATGCCGAACTTCGCCATCGTGTAGGCCACGTGCCCGGCGAACCAGCGGGCCTCCATGTTGAGCGGCGGCGAGAGGTTGAGGACGTGGGGGTTCTTCGCCTTGAGCAGGTGGGGGAGGCACGCCTGCGAGCAGAGGAAGGTGCCCCGGAGGTTGATCTGGTGCATCAGGTCGTAGCGCTTCATCGGGGTCTCGAGGGTCCCGGTGAGGCTGATGGCGCTGGCGTTGTTCACCAGGATGTCGATGCCGCCGAAGGCCTCGACGGCCTGCGCGACCGCGGCGAGGACGTTCTCCTCGGAGCGCACGTCGACGACCACCGGGAGCGCCTTGCCGCCCGCGGCCTCGATCTCCGCCGCAGCCGTGTAGATGGTCCCCGGGAGCTTCGGGTGGGCCTCGGTGGTCTTCGCCGCGATGACGATGTTGGCGCCGTCGCGCGCGGCGCGCTTCGCGATGGCGAGGCCGATGCCGCGGCTCGCGCCGGTGATGAACAGGGTCTTTCCTCGAAGGCTCATGCAGTTCTCCGGTGTGACGATGGGGTAGGGACGGGCTTCAGGGGCGGTGGTGTGGTGTCGAGGCGAGGGCGATGAGCGGTCGCGTCGACCGCCGCGGGGACATCGCGCGATGCCCCGGCATCGATGGTGGCAGGAACGCCCGCGAGCTGCTGAAGCTCCGTGTAGGTTCCGTTGAAGCGGTCGAGGTCGACGTGGCCCGAGATGCCGCTCACCCGGCCGGTGGACGAGTGCTGCCAGAAGCTCCAGTCGCGCCACGCGTCGGCGATCGAGGGACATGGCTGCGTGGCCGTGTACTGCGCGTGCCACAGCGGGTAGTCGCGGAAGGCCGCCGTCTGCAAGTGCTTCGGCCAGTAATGGCGCCCGGTGTAGATCATCGGGCGGCGCCCGGTGCCCGCCTCGATGCGGTCCGCGAGGTCGCGCACCATCGCCGCGTAGCGCGCGGGCGTCGGGAGGCCCGGCGGGGGCTGCTCGACGTCGAGGGTCACCGGGAGGTCTCCCTCGCCGAGGCGGCCCACCGCGCGGATGACCGCGTCGGCCTGCGCGGGCACCTCGAAGCGCGGGTCGAAGTAGATGTACGCGCCGCGGATGAGCCCGTTGGCGCGGATCTCCCGCCAGTTGCGGTCGAACTGCGTGTCGCGCGTGGGCCAGTGCAGGATGCGCGCGATGGCGAAGCGCTTGCCCCCGGCGCGCACCCTCGGCCAGTCGACGGTCGACTGGTACTGCGACACGTCGATGCCCTCGACGGTGGGCCCGCGCCCGCAGACGACCGCCTCGCTCACCACCTGGTCGACGGACCCGGCCGGCGCCCCGCACGCGCCGAGGGCGGCGGTGAGGGCGGCCAGGCACAGGGTTCGTCGGAGGTGCATGCAGTGCCTGCCGGGGAATCTACGGGGCGAGCGCCCCGCTCCGCAACCGGCGTAGAGTGCGCGCGATGAACCCCGCGCGGCCGCGCATCCCGGTGATGGTGCTCACGGGCTTCCTGGGCGCGGGCAAGACCACCCTGCTCAACGCCCTCATCGGGCGCCCGGAGCTGGCCGACACCGCGGTGGTCATCAACGAGCTCGGCGCCATCGCCCTCGATCACCTGCTGGTCCGCAAGGTCGACGACCGGGTGATGGTGCTGGGGGGCGGCTGCGTGTGCTGCACCGTGCTTGGCGACCTCGTCGAGACCCTCACGGACCTCGACCGGCGGCGCGACGCGGGGGAGGTTCCGCCCTTCGCGCGGGTGATGGTCGAGACCACCGGGCTCGCCGACCCGGGGCCCGTGCTCGCGACGCTCACCGGCGACGAGCGGCTCTTCGCGCGCTTCGAGCTCGACGGCGTGGTCACCGTCGTCGACGCCACGCACGGGGCGGGTCAGCTCGACGAGCACTTCGAGGCGCTCCAGCAGGCGGTCGCGGCCGATCACTTCGTGGTGACCAAGTCCGAGCTCGCCGGAGAGGCGCGCACCGCGGCCCTCGTGGAGAAGCTCAGCGCGATCAACCCCGCGGCGACGGTGGACGTCGCGAGCCACGGCGCCGTCGACCCCGCCCGGCTGCGGGGGAGGCTCGCGGCCGATCTGTCCACCGCGCGGGTGCGGGGCCTCATCGCGGCCTCGCCGGGCGAGAAGGGCCGCTGGGTCGTCGCCGCGGCGCCCTCGCACGCCCGGGTGCGCTCGCTCGCCATCGCCCGCCCGCGCACCATGCGATGGACCGCCTTCGCCATGTGGCTCTCGCTGTTGACGCAGTTTCACGGGGAGAAGCTGCTCCGGTGCAAGGCGCTGCTGAAGGTCGCCGGCGAGCCCGGGCCGGTGATCGTCCATGCGGTGCAGCACGTGGTGTATCCGTCGGTGATCCTCGACGCGTGGCCCGACGACGACCACACCTGCCGCGCGGTGCTGATCTTCCGCGACGCCGACGACGCCTTCCTGAAGCAGGTGCAGGAGGGCTTCGACGCCTGCCTGAGCCCCATCGACGCCCTCGCCGACGGTTGAGGGTGCGGATCGGGCCGGTCGGTGTCGAGGCCCACGGCGGCGTCGTCGCGGTGGAGAGCGTCGCCGGCGAGGGGACGACCTTCTCGTTCACCCTCCCGGCGGCGTGAGGCCTCAGCGCGGGAGCGAGCGCTGCTCGGCGAGGCGGTCGTAGTGGCGGTACCCGAGGCTGTGCAGCGCGCTCGCCGGCGCGAGGGCGATGTCGACCAGGGTCTTCAGGTCGTAGGTGCCCGCGAGCACCGGGGGGGAGTACGCGCGCACGGTCTCCGCGGTGCGGAAGGGGCCGAGCGGCGTCAGCACCTGGTGCGGGTGCAGGTGGACGAAGTGCGCCGAGGAGAGCCGCGCGTAGCCGGGCGACTTCGGGGCCGTGATGACGTGCGGCGTCGCCTGGAAGGTGCCGCCGGTGAGGATCTCCCACTGCTGGCCCACCTGGGCGACGAGGCAGCCCGGCGGGGCGGCGCCGCGCACCTTGCGGCCCGCGGGGTGCGCCGCGGTGGCGCGGGTGCGGAGGTAGAGCCCGCTGTCGGGGTCGGGCGGCGGGCAGCGCTGGCCGCTCGGGTCGATGAAGCGACCGCCCGGCAGGAGCGTGAGGAGGTTGAAGTCGGTGTGCTCCTCGCCCCAGAGCACGCCATGCTCGACCTGCTCGGGGGTGAGCGGGATGTACCGCAGCGCGCGGGTGACGTGCGGCGCGCCGTCGATGCGACTGGTGAAGGTGTCCTCCGCGAGCCCGAGCGCGAGGGCGGCGCCGCGGAGCAGCTCCTGCCCGACGCCGTGGAGCGCGCGGCCCATGGCGGTGTAGACCTCGGCGAAGCGGGGATCGTCGGGCCAGACGTTGTCGGCGCAGATCTCCGGGTGCTCGGTCTTGCACTCCGGGTCGAGGGGCATCGCGGCGGCGAAGTAGCACTCCTTGAAGTCGGGCTGACCGCCGCCCGCGACGGCCTGTTCGGTGTTGGGGGGCGTCCACCCGCGCTGGTACCAGATGTCGGGGCGGGCGAAGGGGCGCTTGGCCGCCTCGGGCTGCGCCGTGAAGCGCGTGAAGGCGTCGTAGAAGGCATCGAGGGACTCTGGCGCGATGCCGTGCCCGCGCACGTAGACCAGGCCGTAGGCGCCGAAGCCTTCGCGGATCGCGGCGCGGGCGGCGTCGCGGCGGGGGACGTCGGCGCGGAGGTCGTCGAGGTCGACCGTGGGAATGGCGAGGTCCTGGCTCATGCGTGAAAACTCCGGTGGGTTCGGCGGAGGGGTGTGGATCTGACCGCCGCTCGGTGGCATTGGTTACCCGCGAAGCGCCGCGGTCGTCCACCGCGATGCGCCCGATGACCCGATCCCAGCCCCGAGGAAATACCTGTATGAGCAGCGACGACGTACGGAAGACGATCGAAGACACCATCAAGGCCCACCGGGTGGTGCTCTTCATGAAGGGCGCCCGCTTCGCGCCGGCCTGCGGCTTCTCCGCCAGCGTGGTGGGCATCTTGGACGGGTTCCTCCCGAGCTACCACACCGTGGACGTGCTCGAAGAGCCGGCCATCCGCGACGGGGTGAAGGCCTTCTCCGACTGGCCCACCATCCCGCAGCTCTACGTGGACGGGCAGTTCGTCGGCGGCGCCGACATCGTGAAGGAGATGCACGCGCGCGGCGAGCTGCGGGCGCTCCTCGGCGCCGAGGCGGTGGGCCCGAAGCAGCCGACCATGACGGTCAGCGAAGACGCCCTGAAGGAGCTGCGCGCCGCGGCGAAGTCCATGGGCGCCGACGGCGCGATCATGCGGATGGAGATCTCGGGCAAGTATGAGCACGACCTCTACTTCGGCGAGCCCATCGCGGGCGACGTGGTCGTCGACCTCGGCGGCATGCCCCTGCACCTCGACGGGGGCTCCGCCTTCCGCGCCGACGGCGTGCACATCGGCTTCGTCAACGGCCCCAACGGGTCGGGGTTCAAGATCGAGAACCCCAACGAGCCGGCGCGCGTGCGGCAGCTCTCGCCCGCGAAGCTGAAGGAGATGATGGACGGGGGGGAGCGCTTCGAGCTCGTCGACGTGCGTACGCCCGAGGAGTGGGAGCGCGCCAGCATCCGCAGCGCCCGGCTGCTCGACAGCGACCTCGAGAAGGAACTCCTCGCGATGGATCGCGCGACCCCGCTGGTGTTCCAGTGCCACCACGGCATGCGCAGCCTGCAGGCGGCGGAGCAGTTCGTCCGCAAGGGGTTCCGGTACGTGTACAACCTGCAGGGCGGCATCGACGGGTGGAGCGCGAGCGTCGACCCCTCCGTGCCGCGGTATTGAGAGGGAGCGACGATGTCCAACCACGACACTGATTTCCAGGGCGACGTGCTCACGGCCTTACGTGAGTCTGTATTGGCGAAGATCCCCGACGCGGTGGTGGAGGTCGCCGGCGGCGGCGGGCACTTCACCCTCTCGGTGGTCTCGCCGGTCTTCGCGGGGCAGTCGATGCTCAACCAGCAGCGGCTGGTGCTCGGCGCCATCGCCCACCTGATGAAGGGCGACCGCGCGCCCGTCCACGCCGTCGACAAGCTCACCACCCGGACCCCATAAATCCCGGCTTTCGGCGCTCCGCGGAGGCCGTCGTGCGAGCCGGATCGCTTTCGTGCATGACGCGCGGGCGCAAGTCCGGCAACTTCAGGCGCGTGGAGTCCGTCGTCGTCGACGAAACCGATCTCGCGCAGGACTTCGACGACGTCGCGGAGGAGGCCGCGTCGCGCAGCCTCGCCGCGGCGGTGGCGAAGGCGCACGGCGTCCGGGCCTCGGTCTCCGCGCAGCGGCTCCTCGAGATCCTGACCGACCCCGACGTCACGCTCGGCGAGCTGAGCCGCGCGATCGAGGTCGACAGCTCCCTCGCGGCGCGGGTGCTCCGCGTCGTCAACTCGTCGGCGTACGGGCTGCGGGTGCGCGTCCGGAAGATCAGCGTCGCGGTGACCCTCCTCGGGCTGAAGCGGCTCAACGAGATCGCCACCGCGGCGGCGGTGCTCGACTGGTTCGAGCACGACTCGCAGCGGGTGCCGGAGATCTTCCGGCACTCCTCGGCGACCGCCTCGCTGGCCCGCCACATCGCCACCCGCGCGGGACTGCCCCCGGAGGAGATGTACACGTGCGGGCTGCTGCACGACTACGGCAAGCTGATCATGATGCAGGCGGTTGGCGAGTCGTACGCGAGCCTGGTCGGCGGGGAAGCGGGGGACGACGACGAGGTCTGCGCGAGGGAGCGCGCGATCTACGGCTACGACCACGCCATCCTCGGCGCCCGCATGCTCGCCGAGTGGAACCTCCCGGAGCCGCTGCCCAGCGTCATCTCGCTGCACCACCAGCCCGCGCGGGCGTGGCGGGTCGGCGGCGCCCTCGGGCTGATGGTCGCGGCGCTGCGCCTGGCCGAGCGCCTCGCGCACGAGTTCGACCGCGCGATGCCCATCGACGACGCGTGGGTCGACGGCGTCGCGAGGGACGAGAACGTGCAGCGCCTCGGGCTCGCGCGGGGAGACCTCCACCGGTTCTGCCTCGACCTCCACCTGACATGGCTCGAGAGCCAGCAGCCCGTGACCCCCGACGACCCCACCCGGGGGCCGCTGCCGGCGCCGCGCCCCGGCGGGGGCCTCGGTCGGGTCGGCGAGGCGGTGGCGCAGGTCGTCGCCCGCGACTTGTGGCGCGCCAAGAGCATCGCCGTCGCCGTGGCGCTGGTCAGCCTCGCGGTCGGCTGTGCCGGGACGGTCGCGCTGCTCAACGGGCGCGCCCTCGATGAGTTTCTCCGCGAGCTGCTGGGTTCGACGAGCCACGTGCTCGGGGCCCTCGCGCTCGTCGGGCTGCTCGTCGCGGTCGCCGCGACGGCACCGGCCGCGCTCGCCGCGGCGAAGCGGCGGTAGTCCGCCCGTCGGGGCGCGCGAAGGGGGGGACGGAGAATCGCGCGAAGCCGCCCACGGGCGGGGGGCGCGGGGACGGGTCCTTTGGTAGCGTGCCGCGCCATGGCGAACCCCACCGCGATCATGGAAACGTCCCTCGGCAACATCAAGGTCGAGCTCTTCGTCGACCAGATGCCCGTCACCGCCGGCAACTTCGTGAAGCTCGCGAAGTCCGGCTTCTACGACGGCCTGCATTTTCATCGGGTCATCAACAACTTCATGCTCCAGTTCGGCTGCCCCCACAGCAAGGACCCGAACAGCTCGCGGGCCGGCACCGGCGACGGCCCCGACGGGACCATCAAGGACGAGCACACCGCGAAGCTCTCCAACGAGCCCGGCACCCTCTCCATGGCCAACACCGGCGCGCCCAACAGCGGCTCGTGCCAGTTTTTCATCAACACCGTGCACAACTCCTTCCTCGACTGGTTTTCGCCCGGGGCCTCGAAGCACCCGGTGTTCGGGAAGGTCGTCGAGGGCATGGACGTGGTGAAGAAGATCGAGAAGGGGCCGACCGACGCCAACGACCGGCCGCGCACCCCGGTGAAGATGATCCGCGTGACGGTGCAGGAGGGCTGAGACGCCCCGCGCGACCCGACGCTCCCTCCCTCCCTCCCTCCGTCCCCACTTCACTTCGATAGACCGATCGCGCGGCACGCGCGTCGACAGCCCCCACACAACGAGGAGCCGACGGGTCGCCTGAAGGGTTCAGGCGCGCCGCTCCCGACAATGGTGGTCGTGATGGTGCAGTCGCGTATGCGGTGGGTGCGGCGTTTGATGGTGGGCGTGGCGCTGGCGGCGCTGGCGGCGACGTCCCCGGCGAGCGCGCAGCGGATCCGTCCGATCGTGGACGCGCAGCAGCAGCCGGCGCGGCCGCACATCGACGTGGTGTTCGTGCTCGACGCCACCGGCTCGATGGGCGACGAGATCGAGCCCGTAAAGCAGCACATCTGGAACATCGCCAACCAGATCGCCGCGGGCAATCCCCGCCCCGAGCTGCGGGTGGGCCTGGTGGTCTACCGCGACCGCGGCGACGCGGAGCCCACCCGGATGGTGGCCCTCACGGGCGACCTCGACCGGATGCACGGCGCCCTCATGGGCGTGACGGCGCAGGGCGGCGGCGATTACCCCGAGGACGTCGACGCGGGTCTGGCGCTCGCCCTCCATGAGATGAACTGGGGCGAGCGCTCGGCGCGGATGGTGTTCCTGGTGGGCGACGCCCCGGCGCAGCGCTACCCCGAGCACGACCACAACGGCCTCGTGCGCTACGCCGCCGACCACCAGATCGAGGTGAGCACCATCGAGTGCAGCGGGCTCGACGCGCGGGGCCGCTCGGAGTTCGCGGCCATCGCCCAGCGCACGCACGGCATGATGACCGCGCTCACCTACGCGCAGGACCAGCAGATGGCCGACGGCCGCACGCAGACCATCCTGCGGCAGGGCGGACAGGTCTTCGTCTCCGACCGACGGCTCACCGACGAGGAGCGCAACGAGGGCGCCGACGTGCTCTCGCGCCGCGGCCTCGCGCGCCCGGCCCGCCCCGCGGAGGTGGCCATGGCCGAGGAGGGCGGGCGACCCGGGCGCGGCGGTGCCCCCGCTCCGGCGGCGACCAACAACATCACCTCGGTGATCACCCGCCGGGTGCAGAGCCGCGCGAGCGCGATGGGCGTCGCGTACTGATCGGCGCCCTACGCGGGCCGTCGCCGCCGCCCGACGAGCGCGACGCCCAGCAGCGCGGCAGCCCAGGCGAGCGATCCGCGCGGCCCCGGCGAGGTGCTGCACCCGCCCGGGGGGGCGACCTCCGTAAGCGTCTCCGGCGGCACCTCGAGCGCCGGCCCGTCGTCCTCCGCGGGCGGAACCTCCCCCGCGGGCGGATCGCCCGCTGCACCCCCATCGCCCGCCGCCCCGGCGTCGCCCGCGCCCCCCGGGGGAAGCGCGTCGCAGGCGTCGCCGAAGCCGTCCCCGTCGCCGTCCCGCTGGTCGACGTTGGCGTCGAAGGGGCAGTTGTCGTCGGCGTTGTTGAGCCCGTCGCCGTCGCCGTCGAGGTCGCACGCGTCGCCCTCGCCGTCGCCGTCGGTGTCGCGCTGGTCGCCCGCCGCGGTCTCGTCGCAGTTGTCCGTCGCGTCCGGCGCGCCGTCGCCGTCGCGGTCGTCGTCGCAGCCGTCGCCGCGCCCGTCGCCGTCGAGGTCGCCCTGCGTCGCGTTGGCCTCGCCCGGGCAGTTGTCCATCGCGTCGGGCGTGCCGTCGTTGTCCCGGTCGACGTCGCAGGGGTCGCCCACCTGGTCGGCGTCGAGGTCGGCCTGGTCGGCGTTGGCGACGCGCACGCAGTTGTCCACGGCGTCGAGCGCGCCGTCGCCGTCGCTGTCGTCGCAGGCGTCGCCGCGGCCGTCGCGGTCCTGGTCGTCCTGCGAGCGGTTGGCCACCCCGCGGCAGTTGTCCGCGGCGTCGGCCACGCTGTCGCTGTCGTCGTCGCCGTCGCACACGTCCCCGCGCCCGTCGCGGTCGCCGTCGGCCTGGTCGCGGTTCTCGCGCAGCGCGCAGTTGTCGGTCCCGTTGTTCACCCCGTCGCCGTCGCGGTCGTCGTCGCAGACGTCCCCGCGCTCGTCGTCGTCCTGGTCGGCCTGCCCCCGGTTGGACTCTCCCGGGCAGTTGTCGCACGCGTCGCCGAGGCGGTCCCGGTCGCCGTCCCACTGGTCGCGGTTGGCCTGCGCCGGGCAGTTGTCGCAGGTGCCGCCGACCCCGTCGCGGTCGAGGTCCTGCTGGTCGCGGTTGCTGAGCGACGCGCAGTTGTCGCAGGTGTCCCCGACGCCGTCGCGGTCGCGGTCGCGCTGGTCGCGGTTGCGCGCCGCGTCGCAGTTGTCGCAGGCGTTGCCGATGCCGTCGCGGTCGGTGTCGCGCTGGTCGCGGTTGTCGATCGCGCGGCAGTTGTCGCGCGAATCCGGGACGCCGTCGCGGTCGGTGTCCGCCACCTGGGCCTGGAACCACGGCGTCCGGCGGCTGCCCCCGTCGAGGGTGAGCTCGACGTGCAGGTGGTCGTGGTGCGGGTGCGGCCCGCCGTAGGCCCGCGTGTCGGGGCTGGTGCTGGGCGACCAGATCGAGCGGTCCCAGATCACCAACTGCACCCCGATCTCCTGGGCGTGCGTGACCAGCCAGTGGGCGACCGGGTCGCCGAGGGTGTTGTCGGCCTGCCCCCCGGACAGCGGGATGAACACGTCGATGGCCCGCCCGGTGCCATGCACCGAGGTCTGGCTGGTGTTCGCCGTGTTGGGCCGGCACGAGTATCCCCCGTACGATCGCACCTGGCGGAAGTTGCGCCGGAGATAGTCGCCGAGCGCGCGGGTGCCGGCGAGGAAGGTCCCGCCGCAGTTGCGCCCCCCGTTCCACGCGGGCGCGCCGTTGTAGCCGACGCGCTGCCGCGCCGCGATCGATCGCACCGACGCGGGCATGACCCAGCGCCCGGCGACGGCGATGCCCTGCGCGGTGGACAGCGTGCTCGCCTCGTCCCAGTCGTCGTCGTCGCCCTCGACGGGCGCGTACACGCAGCTCCCCGCGACGGTGGCGGCGATGCAGAGCAGAAGCCAGGGGGTGGTCGGGACGCGCGGTGCGGTGCTCACGGGCCGCGATGATGGACCGTGAGCGCTGCAGCGGTCCACCCCGTGGGAGCGCCCGGGGCTAACGACGATCGTGGCAAAAAGCCAGGGTTTGTAGAGGCTACGAGTACCTGGTCAGGTAAGGAGTCCGGGCGCGGGGTAGTCCCCGAGGAGGCGCTTGACCTCCGCCGCGATGGCCGCGAGGGCGGCCTCGTCCTCGGCGCTCTTCACGGCGCGGTCGAACCACTCGGCGACCCTCTCCATGTGCCGCTCGTCGAGGCCGCGGGAGGTGAGCGCCGGGGTGCCGAGCCGCACGCCCGACGGGTCGAAAGGCTTGCGCGGGTCGTACGGCACGCTGTTGTAGTTGAGCTCGATGCCCGCGAGGTCGAGGGCCTTCGCGGCCTTCTTGCCGGAGATGTTCTGCGCCGTGAGGTCGACGAGCAGCAGGTGGTTGTCCGTGCCGCCGCTCACCAGCGTGTAGCCCCGCCCGGTCATCGCCGCGGCGAGCGCCTTCGCGTTGGCGACCACCTGGTGGGCGTACGCGCGGAAGGCCGGCGTCGAGGCCTCCTTCGCCGCCACGGCGAGGCCCGCGATGTTGCCCTCGTGGGGGCCCCCCTGGAGCCCCGGGAACACCGCCTTGTCGATGGCCGCCGCGTGCGCCGCGCCGCACAGGATCATCCCCCCGCGCGGGCCGCGAAAGGTCTTGTGGGTGGTGCTGGTGATGATGTCCGCGTGGCCGACGGGCGACGGGTGCGCGCCGCCGACGACGAGGCCCGAGATGTGCGCGATGTCGGCCACCAGGATGGCGCCGACCTCCTTCGCGATGGCCGCGAAGGCGGCGAAGTCCCAGCTGCGCGGGTACGCCGTGCCGCCGCAGAAGAGCAGCCGCGGGCGGTGCTGCTGCGCGAGGCGGGCGACCTCCTCCATGTCGATGCGTTGGTCGTCGCGGCGCACCGAGTAGGCGACGCTCTTGAAGTACGAGCCGGTGATCGAGACGCTCCAGCCGTGGGTGAGGTGGCCGCCGTGCGGCAGCCCGAGGCCCATGACGGTGTCGCCCGGCTTGCAGAACGCGAAGTACACCGCGAGGTTGGCGGGCGAGCCGGAGTAGGGCTGCACGTTGGCGTGTTCGACGCCGAAGAGGGCCTTGATGCGGTCGCGCGCGGCCTCCTCGATGGAGTCGATGAACTGCTGGCCCTCGTAGTAGCGCTTGCGGGGATAGCCTTCGGAGTACTTGTTGTTGAGCGACGAGCCGCAGGCCTCCTGCACGGCGCGCGAGGCGTAGTTCTCGCTCGGGATCATCCGCAGCTTGTCGCGCTGGCGATCGTCCTCCGAGCGGATGAGCGAGGCGATGACCGGGTCGGACTCGGAGAGGGGCGGGTCGTGGAGGGGGTGCGTCATGGCGGGTCGTGGGCTCCTTCGTGGGGGGCGCGGATTGTCGTGGGTCGCCGGGGTCGGCACAAGCGTTCACCTGACCGTGGGGGTTCCAGGGTTGGCTTCAAGGGCAGGGGAAGAGCCGGTCGAGCGTGGCGACGGCCCCGTCGGCGTCGAGGGACCGCGGGTCGGTGACGGCGAGGAGCGACCCGAGGCGATCGGCGTCCGCCGCGCTGCGCGCCCGCGCGACGCGGTCGAGCAGGGGGGCGATCACCTGCACGAACGCGAGGTGGGCGGGCGCCTCCGCGGCGCTCGCGCGGGCGATGGCGCGCAGCCGGGAGCGGAGCACCACCGCGACGCCGCGGGTGAGGGCGCGGTCGAGCTGATCGCGGGCGCGCTCGCGCAGGACGGCGTCGGCGGCGGGGTTGGCGCGGTCGAGGTCGCGCCAGCAGCGCACCGCGAGGATGCCGTCCCAGATGCGGTCGTGGGTCGCGGGCTCGAGCGCGAGGACGTAGCGCGACAGGGCCGCGTGACGGGCCTCGCCGCGCTGCACGCCGCCCGTGTAGTACGCCCATGCGGAGTCGCAGTCCGCGGTGGCGGTCGCGCAGGTGAGCGACTCCTTGTAGACCGACAGGTAGAAGAACCAGAGCAGCGAGGCCTCGATGCGCGCGGCGAGCACGCGCGGGGGTGTGCCCGTGGTGCCGAGCTGGCCGTCGCGGAAGCTCGCGGTGATGATCGGGAGCAGGCGCGCGGGGCCCGCGCAGTAGTCGGGGTTGGCGGCGACGACCCCCGCCATGCGGCAGTCGTTGCTCGGGGAGGGCTGCGGGTGGTGCTCGTCGGTGCGGCGCACGAGGCGGGAGTCGAGGCCCTCGGGCTCGAGGTAGACCATCCGGGCCGCGGTGAACTCCTCGGGCGCGGGATCGCGCGAGGGGTCGAAGAGACCCGCGGATCGGCCGTTGGCGGCGTCGAGGTGGATGCGCTCGAACGCGGTCGTGCGGGCGATGGAGGAGGTGCTCATGTCGAAGCGCACGTACTCTCCGCGGTCGCTCACGCAGGCCGCCCAGGTGTCCGTCGAGGACATCGCTGCGCGGGGGGTGTAGTCCGAGGCCAGCGGGGCGCAGGCGGCGGTCGGCACATCGGCGCTTCCGTCGACCGCGGGCGCGTCGGTCGGAGGCACGGAGCCGGCGTCGGCGGTGGGGACATCGGCGCCCGCGTCGACGGGGGTGCCTTCGGGGGGCGTGGTCTCGCAACCGAGGAGCAGCAGCGCCGCGAGGGCCCAGGAGGGAGACGGGTGGATGGGGCGGATGGATCGGTTCATCGCGGGGGGTTGTAGCGCCTCTGCGCGGCGGGGTAATTCGAGACCCTAGAGTCGGGTTGCGAGACTGAACAGCAGGCTGCGTCCGGGGCCGTTGATGCTCGATCCATGCACCCGATAGGGCGAGTCGAGGGCGTTCTCGAGCGACACCCCGGCCCGGAGGTGATCGCGCCAGCGCCAGCCGACGCGCAGGTCGAGCACGGCGTAGCCGGGTGTTCCGCCGAGCGGGATGCGCGCGTCGCCGAGGTCGGAGGGGGCGAGCCGGGTCTGGTCGGCGGCCCAGCGCATCGCAGCGCCGACGTAGACCCCGGTGCCGGTGTGGCGCCAGCGGGCCTCGACGGTTCCGTTGAGCGGGGGAAGGCGCGAGAGCGGCACCCGCGCCGTCACTCCGGCCTCGGTGCTCGGCCCCTCGCCCCACGCATAGGCCGCCGTCGCCACGACGGACACCCCCCCCGGGAGCTGAAGGCGGATCGACCCTTCGGCGCCCGCCACCACGCTGACGCCGGTGGCGTTGATGAGCTGGAAGCGTGACCACGAGGCGGCGCACTGCGGCGTCATCGCGGGGCACTCGGCGGCCGCGCGCAGCGCGCGGGTGATCGCTCCGCCGAGGGTCATCGCGTAGGCCCACGCCTCGACCTCCAGCCACGCGAGGCGCAGCCGGGCGCCGAGCTCGTAGGTCGTCGACCGCTCGGGGGCGAGCGCGGGGTTCTCGAACTGGAACCCCGGCCCCGCCTGCTGGCGTGAGGTGAGGTCGTCGAGGTTGGGCACCCGCAGGCCCTGGTCGACGTTGGCGAGCAGCGCGAGGGCCGCGGAGGGGTGCCACTCGATCCCCGCGCGGCCGAGCCCCGCGAGCGCGGAGGTGTCCACCGGCTGCGTCGCGCTCGTCGGGTCGGCGGCCGCAGAGGCCGCGGCGCCGGCGAGGCGGGCGCCCGCGCGGACGCGCAGGTGGGGACCGTACCCGAGCTCGGCCTCGAGCCAGGCGCCGCCCTGGAGCATCCGCGCGCCGTCGACGTACTGCCCGCGCGAGTAGCGGCGGGTGATGCCCACGTCCGTGAAGGTGATCCACGAGGCGCTCGCGACGCCGTCGCGGTAGGCCTCGACGCCGTAGCGGGCGCGCAGGGTGAGGGGCCGCGCCGGGGTGCCCGCGAGGCGCGCGCGCGCGGTCGCGGCCCGCACGGCGAGGCCGAGGGTGTCGACGTCGTCGACGAAGCCGTTGGTCGCGGCGGAGAGCGGGCGGTCGAGGCGGCGCCGCTCGTGGGAGCGCTGGTAGGAGAGCACCACGTCGAGCTCGCGCACCCGCGGCCCGGCGTTGCCCCGGAGCGCGGCGTACGCCAGCGTGCGGAACTGCTCCTCGTAGCGCAGGCACTCGCGGTCCGACCCGTAGGCCGGCGGGCAGAGATCGGTGCGCGGGGCGTCGTACTGCCGGTACCCGTAGACCGCCGCCACGGCGTGGAGGTCGTGGCGCAGGCGGACGACCGCGCGGGCGTCGAAGGTGCCCTCCTGGAAGCCCGTCCCGCGCTGCGTCCGGCCGTCGGCTTCGAAGTACGGCACCGGCGGGACGCGCCCGGTGGCCAGCGCCCGGATGGGCCCCGACGACTCCAGCGGCCCGACGTCCCGGTAGGCCCCGCCCACGAGCACCGCCACCGAGCGCCCGAGCTGCGCGTCGAGCTCGGCCCGGCCGCCGAGCTCAGCGTCCGCGGTGCCGTAGCGCAGCCTCGCGCCGGGGTGCAGCGTGACCCCGCGGCGCGCCTGATCGAGCGTGGGCTCCCGGGGCGTCGCGAGCACCGCGCCGCCGATCGCGTCGGAGCCCCAGCGCACCGAAGCGCTGCCGCGCACCACCTCCAGGCGCTCGATGCTCTGCGCGTCGACGGTGAAGAAGTACTGGTTGGGCCCCTGGCGGTAGACGCCGGTGTTCATCCGCACGCCGTCGAACAACAGCAGCACCTGCTGCCCCGTCAGCCCGCGCACGAAGGGGCTCGCCTGGCCGTGCGCCGTCTGCTGGATCGTCACCCCCGGCACGAAGCGCAGCGCGTCCGGGGACGAGCGGGGCGCCCGCTCCTCCAGCTCCTCGCGGGTCACCTCGCCGCTGCTCCGGCCGCGCGCCTCCGCGGAGCTGCGCTCGTTGCGCACGGTCGCGGTGCCGCTGTCGAGGTCCTGCGCGTGCGCCGCCGTACCCGCGGAGAGGAGCCCGAGCGCCGCCGCGAGCGCTGGGCGGCGCGCCGGCGGCCGACGGCAACCTGGGGGGCGCGCGCTCACCGGAATGCGAGGATCGTCCCCCAATACCCAACGGCCGTGACGCGCCGGTCGGCGCTGGCCGCGACGGCGGTGAGGTCGTCGCCGGTGCCGACCGCGACCGTGCGCCAGTGCGCGCCGTGGTCGCGCGAGTGCACGACCCGTCCGGCGAGCCCGACCGCCCAGACGTCGGCGCCCGCGCCCGTGACCGACACCAGGGTCTCCGAGACGCCCGCGTTGACGCGCGCCCAGCGCACCCCGTCGGTGCTGCGCAGCACGGTGCCCTCGCGCCCCACGGCGTAGACCTCGTCGTCGTCGCCCCAGAGCGCGAAGAGGTCGGCCTCGTAGCCCGAGCTCACGGTCTCCCAGTGCGCGCCGCCGTCGGCGGTGTGCATGAGGGCCCCGCTCATGCCGCAGATCCAGGCGTGGCCGTCGTCGCGGCCCCACACGCCCATGAACCCCCGGGACGCGCTCGCGGTCACGGGCTGCCAACGCTCGCCGGCGTCGGTGCTGCGCAGCACCGTCCCCCCGCGCCCCACGATGAGCCCCGCCCCGCGGGTGCCCAGCCAGACCGCCGACAGGATCCGGCCGTCGAGCGGCGGAATGAGCGCCCAGCTGGCGCCCTGGTCGCGGCTGCGCAGGATGGTCCCGTTGTCGCCGACCACGACCATGGTCCCCGCGCCGTCCCCCGCGATGCCCGAGAGGTTGACCCCCATGCCCGAGGGCATGCGCTTCCAGCCGAGCACCGGGTCGCGGCAGAGGATCACCCCGCCCTGACCCGCCGCGCACGCGACGCCGTCGCGGCCGCGCCAGACGGCGTGGAGCGACCCGCGGTGACCGCCCAGGCGCGCGTGCCAGGGCGCGCCGCCCACGCGCTCGGTGATCACCCCGCGCGGGCCCACGGCCACCACCTGATCGCCCCGGAGACCGATCGCCACGAGGTCGGAGGTGGTGTCGGCGCCCTCGCGCATGAACTGCACCCCATCGCGGGCGCGCAAGATCGCCCCCGAGGCGCCGGTCACGTAGACGTCGCCGCGGCCGTAGCCGGTGACCGCGAGGAGGTCTTCGGTGACCCCCCGGGGGAGGATGGTCCAGCGGGCGCCGGCGTCGTTGGACACCAGGATGGTGCCGCCCGCTCCGACCGCGTAGGCGTCGCCCGGTCCGCTCGCCCAGACGCCCGTGAGCGAGGTCGTGACGCCCGTCGCCGCCCGCGCCCAGCGCGCGCCGCCGTCCCCGGAGCGGAAGATCGCGCCGCCGCGGCCGACCGCGAGCGCGAGGCGCCCGTCGGTCCAGACGCCGTAGAGGTCGGCGTCGGGGCGGGCGGTGGCGGGCACCCAGCGCACCCCGTCGTCCGAGCGCAGCGCCACGCCCCCCGCGCCGACCGCGACGAAGTGACGCCCGCCGGCGCTCACCGACCAGAGGTACGCCGCGCCGACGCGGGCGCGGGTCCAGCTCGCGCCGTGGTCGACCGAGCGCATGATCAGTCCGCGGGCCCCGACGATCACCACGCCCTGCTCGGTGCACGCGACGCCGTGGAGGTCGCCGCGCTCCCCCGTGCGAACCGGGCGCCAGGTCCCGCGGAGGTCGCGCGAGAGCACGGTGCCGAGCTGCCCCACCGCCCACGCGCGCCCGTCGCGCTCGATGCAGGCGCCGGCGAGGCGGTTGCCCTGCGGCACGGGGTTCTCCCAGCGCCACGGGGGCGTTGGGGGCGCGTGGTGGCGCCGAGGGCGACAGCCGCCAGCGGCGAGGGTGAGCAGGGCGAGGAGGGAGAGGGAGGTTGGTCGGAGCACGATCGCGGGGGCGGAGCCTACAGCATCCGCCGCGCGGCGCGCCGATTGTCGGATCAGCGCGGGCAGCGCCAGCCGAGGTTGAAGGACTGCAGGATGGGCGTGCCGCCGCTCTCGGCCGCCTGGAGCGACACCGTCAGGCGGAACTGCCGCGCGGGCGTCACCGCCGCCGCAGCGAAGGCCGCCGCGGCGTTGATCGGCGAGCTGTCGCGCGGGGCGAGGGCGAGGGTGACCGCCGGGGCGGCGTTGAGGGCGTCGGTGGTCGCGGCGGTGCGGGCCGCGAAGCTGAGCGACGTGCCCGCCGGGGTGGTGGCCGCCCAGGTGAAGCTGGTGAGCACCGGCGCGGCGCAGCCCAGGTCGATGATCTCCTCGTAGGTGCCCTGCGCGATGCTCACGCGGCGCACCGAGCCGGTGAAGTCGGAGTACGAGTAGACCTGGTTGGCGCCGAAGAGCACGACGGAGGAGTTCGTGAGCGGCGAGTAGCGGATCACCGCCGACGGGGCGAGGTAGTGGGCGAGCCACACGTTGCCGACGCGGTCGACGCCGACCGCCGACGGGCCGGTGAAGTTGCCCGGGGTCGGCACGCGGGTCACCGCCGTCCCGGGGATGGTCCCGCCCGGGACGAAGGCGTTGGAGTCCCAGTGGAGCAGGCCCCCGGAGGTGCTGTCGCCCGGCGTGGCGTAGGTCATCCAGATGCGGCCGTCGGCGCCGATGGTGATGCCGCGCCCGGCGGTGCCGGTGCCGGTGACGAAGCCCGTGGTGTCCACGCGGGTCCAGGAGTTGGCGCTCGGGTCGTAGCCGAGGGCATCGCGGCAGTCCCAGCCCGCGAGCCATACGCGGCCGCGGGCGTCGGAGGTCATGCCGTAGGCATTGGCGCAGTTGGAAATTCGCCGCGCCAGGGGGTAGGGCACCTGCGCCGAAACCGTGATCGCGGTCGTGTCGATGGACTGCAGGGCTCCGTTGGCGAGGGTGCCGATCCAGAGGCGGCCGTCGCGGGTGACCACCATGGCGTAGGGGTTGACCGTGAGCGCGAGGGTGTTGAGCGTCGTGCCGGTGCGCGGGTCGAGCCGGTAGGCCTGGCGCGAGTTGTACCCCCCGACCCAGACGTACCCGAAGGGGTTGGCAACGTCGCCGCGGTCCGTCGCGATCGAGCGGAGCACCGCGTTGCTGGGGCCCACCGGGGCGGTCCACACGACGCACTCGTCCTGGCCATAGGGGCGCACGTCCGTCGGGCCGCTCGACGTGTCGATCATCCCGTTGCCGTTGCGGTCGACGCAGTTGGTGCGCTCGGCGGCGAGCTTGGTCACGCTGCCCTGCGTGGCGAAGCCGCGGCTCGCGACGTAGGCGTCGCCGTTGCCGTCGACCACCACCCGGCTCGGCATGTTGCAGCCGTCGTTGTAGCAGCAGAGCCCGCGGCACTCGCCCGAGGCGAGCCCCACGCGGTAGCGCGCGACCTCGCGCTGCCCCGCGGCGTCCCACTTGCCGATGGTGCTCTCGCCGGTGTTCACGATCCAGAGGTAGTCGAGATTGGTGGTGGTGGACATGCCGCTCACCACGAGGCCGCGCGCCGGGTCGAAGGCCGTGCCGCGCTGGCCCGCGCCGTCGAAGGGCGCCCCGCCGGCGCCGACGGTGCGGTCGCGGCACTCCAGGTCGCAGCCGCCGCAGGTGTTGCGGATGTCGTTCTCGCAGCCGTTGGCGGGGTTGGAGTCGCAGTCGCGGAAGGGCGCCGTGCAGGCCGCCACCACGCACGCGCCGGCGACGCAGGCGGGCGTCCCGTTGGCCGTCCGGCAGGTGACGCCGCAGGTGCCGCAGTTGGCGACGGTCACCCGCAGGTCGACCTCGCAGCCGTTGTTGGGGTTGCCGTCGCAGTCCGCGAAGTTGGCAGCGCACGCGAACGCGCATACCCCGGCCGTGCAGCTGATGGTCGCGTTGGCGCGGGCCGGGCACGCGGCGCCGCAGCGGGCGCAGTTGGTGAGATCGGTGTTGAGGTTGCGCTCGCACCCGTCCGCGCGGTCGGCGTTGCAGTCGGCGAAGCCCGGCGAGCAGGTCTGCACGCAGCGCCCGCCGGAGCAGCTCGCCGCGGCGTTGTCGTAGGGCCCGCACGCCGTGCCGCAGCCGCCGCAGTTGTCGGGGTCGAACTGCGTGTTGGTGCAGGTGCCCGAGCACGCCGTCTGCGCCGCGCCGCAGGAGGCCGCGCAGGCGCCGCCGGTGCACACCTGGCCCGCGGCGCAGGTGGTCCCGCAGGCGCCGCAGTTGGCGCGGTCGGTCTGGAGGTCGCGGCACGAGCCCGAGCAGCTGGAGAGCCCGGCCACGCAGGAGAGCTGGCAGGTGCCCGCGCTGCAGACCTGCCCCGCGGCGCAGGTGGTCCCACAGGCGCCGCAGTTGGCGCGGTCGGTCTGGAGGTCGCGGCACGAGCCCGCGCAGCTGGAGAGCCCGGCCACGCAGGAGAGCTGGCAGGTGCCCGCGCTGCACACGAGGCCCTCGGCGCACGCGGTGCCGCAGGCGCCGCAGTTGGCGCGGTCGGTCTGGAGGTCGCGGCACGAGCCGCTGCAGTTGCTGAGCCCGGGGCCGCACGAGACCTGGCACGTGCCGGCGCTGCACACCTGACCCGCCGGGCAGGTGGTGCCGCAGGCGCCGCAGTTGGTGACGTCGCTGAGGAGGTCGCGGCACGAGCCGCCGCAGGACGTGAGCGCGGCCACGCAGGACACCTGGCAGACGCCCGCGACGCACACCTCGCCCGAGCTGCAGGCGTTGCCGCAGGTGCCGCAGCCGTCGCGGTCGTTGCGCAGGTCGCGGCAGATGCCCGTGCAGTTGGAGAAGCCCGCGCCGCACATCGTCTGGCAGGCGCCGCGCACGCAGAACTGGCCCACCGCGCAGGCGTTGCCGCAGCCGCCGCAGTGGCGCACGTCGTTGGAGGTGTCGACGCACACCTCCGCGCCAGGGGTACCCCCGTCCGCGGCGGGCGCCGGGCATCGCACCTGGAGTTCCTGGCAGGTGATGCGGCATCGGCCCTCGACGCACGCGAGGCCCGCCTCGCACGCCGCGCCGCACGCGCCGCAGTTGGCGCGGTCGCTGGTCAGCTCGGCGCAGTACCGGCCCGCCGGGCCGCCCGTGCACTCGGTGCTCGAGCCCGTGCACATGAACGTGCACACCCCGTTGGAGCACACCTGGTCGGTGCCGCACGAGTTGCCGCAGGTGCCGCAGTTGGTGCGGTCGGTCTGCGTCGACACGCAGCGCAGCGCCGCGCCCGCGCCGCCGCCGGCGCAGAGGCGCTCGGTGCGCGCGCACTCGGGCACGCACACGCCGGTCTGGCACACGCGCCCCGTCGCGCAGGCGTTGCCGCAGCTGCCGCAGTGGTCGCGATCGCCCGCCGGGTCGACGCATCGGCCGCCGCAGTTGACCAGCGGCGCCGGGCACGAGATGCCCGCGTCGACCCCCAGGTCGGCGGCCGCGCCGGCGTCGTTGGGGCCTCCGACGACGGAGTTTCCGGTGCATCCGACCAGCGCGAGGAGGGCGACCGCCGCGGCCATGCAAGACCTCAGTGAGCTCATGACCGAGGATCATATGCCCGTCGCGCGCGGCGCGGTGACCTTATGTCGCCCGCGAAGCGTCCTTCGGCGTGGGGCTCGGCCGCGGTTGCGAGCCCGGGGAGCCTCGGCCACCATCATAGACAGGCCAAGCCATGAGCGACTCACTGACCAGGTACTCCGGGCCCAACCACGAGGGCTCCGCCTCGACCTCCCCCTACGGACTGAGCCGGATGGCGCCGGCCATCGAGCTGGTGGATGTCGCCCGGGAGATCGCCCAGGCCAACGCCCTCATCGGCGCCGCCACGGCCGACAAGCTCGGCCTGATCGCCGAGCAGATCCGGGCGCTCCACGAGCAGGCGAGGGAAATCCTGGAAAAGGCTCGCCGCGACTCGATGCTCCACACCGCGGAGTGTCGCTTCCAGAAGGTCGCCGGTCAGACCTATCACCTCTATCGAAAGGGCGAGGGGGAGGGCGCTCGGTACTATTTCTCCATGCTCTCTCCGGACGACTGGCGCGGTCACCCGCCCGACCCCTTCGAGGGGAGCTACCGGGTCGAGCCCGACCTCTCGTTCACCTCCGCCGAGGAGGTGATCCAGCGCGACGCCCGGCTCTCCACCGCGCGGCGCCTGCTCGGCGGCGGGCTGTAGCCCCTCAGCCCGGCCCGCAGCGGGTGAGGGTCATGCCGTTGAGGGTGATGGTCGCCCCGCGGATCGCGCGCACCATGCAGCAGTCGTCGACGTGGGTGAGCACCACGCGGTTGGGGCCGGGGATGACGTAGCGCGCGAGGTCGGCGGTGCTCCCGCCGCCGAGGTAGGCGTAGGCCCCCGGGTCGACGATGCCGCGCGGGTACAGGCTGTTGAACACCGTCACGCTCACCCCGTCGTCGACGGTGCCAATGGTGACGCGAAGGCTCGACACCGTCGCCCCGACGGGCACGTAGAAGGTCGTCTGGAAGTACGTGAAGTCGCCGCCCGCGCGGCACTCGCACACGCCGCAGAGGGTCGACGGGTCGTCGAAGGAGATGGTGTCCGAGGGGTGCTCGCGCCACCCGGGGTCGCCCGCCGGGGGGATGGTCGCGAGGGCGTACTCCCCGGGGTCGCCGTGCGAGTCGAAGGTGCGCCCGAAGCAGAGCGGGCCCTCGCCGAGGTTCATCTGCCAGGGGGTCTCGCTGCCCGGCGTGTCGATGCAGGGCACGCAGGCCTCGTCGACCATGCCGTCGCAGTCGTCGTCGACGCCGTCGCAGGTCTCCGCCGAGGGCAGCGTCGCGCCCGCGCACGCACCCCAGAGCCCGAACTCCCCGGTGCCCTCGCACCGCTGCTGCCCCCGCCGGCACGCCCCGACGCCCGCGCGGGTCGGGTCGCCCGGCATACACGGCTGGGTATTCCCCGGCGCGCACGGGCAGCCCTCGTCGATCATCCCGTCGCGGTCGTCGTCCTCGCCGTTGCCGCAGCGCTCCGCCGCGGGGCCGTCGCCGGCCGTCCCTCCCTCGGCGCCCGCGTCGCGCTGCGGGATGGTCCCCCGGTCGACGAGGCCGGTCGCGTCGAGGCGGGCGCGGTCGTCCGTGGGGGTGGTCGCCGCGTCGCTGCGCCCCGCGTCGCCGCGGCCCGCGTCGAGGCCCCCGGCGGCCCCGGCGTCGTCGTCGACGGTGATCACCTGCGTGTTGTCTTCGGTCGCGCAGCCGAGCGCTACGACCATCACCGCGAGGCCCCAGGTGCGCATCGGGGTAATGCAACCCCGCGCCCGCCCGGGGCGCAACTGGGGGCGCGGTGACCATCGGCGCTTCCGATGGCGGGCGCTTTGAGGGTACATCCGCGGCCCATGTTTCGCGGACGCGTACGCCACATCCACTTCGTCGGCCTCGGGGGCATCGGCATGTCGGGCATCGCCGAGGTGCTGCTCACCCTCGGGTACACGGTCTCGGGCTCCGACCTGAAGGCCACCGACATCACCCGCCGGCTCGCCGGCCTCGGCGCCATCACCTACGAGGGGCACCGCGCGGAGAACGCCGCGGGCGCCGACGTGGTGGTCTACTCCTCGGCCGTCTCGGCGCAGAACCCCGAGGTCGCCCGCGCCCGGCAGCACGGCGTGCCGGTGATCCCGCGGGCGGAGATGCTCGCCGAGCTGATGCGGCTGAAGTACGGCATCGCCATCGCCGGGTCGCACGGCAAGACCACCACCACCTCGCTCGTCTCGACGGTGCTCTCGGCCGCGGGGCTCGACCCCACGGTGGTCATCGGCGGCAAGCTCAACGCCATCAACTCCAACGCCCGCGCGGGCACCGGCGAGCTGCTCGTGGCCGAGGCCGACGAGTCCGACGGCAGCTTCCTCAAGCTGACGCCCACCGTCGCGGTGATCACCAACATCGACCCCGAGCACCTCGACCACTACGGCAGCCTCGCGCGGCTGCTCGACGCCTTCGTGGAGTTCGCCGCGCGCGTGCCCTTCTACGGCCTCGCGGTGCTCTGCCTCGACCACCCGGCGGTCCAAGGGATCCTGCCGCGCATCGACCGGCGCCACGTCACCTACGGCACGAACCCCCAGGCCGACTACGTGGCGAGCGACATCACCTTCGAGGGGCTCAGCGCCCGCTTCGCGGTGCGCCGACGGGGCGAGTCGCTGGGCCACTTCGAGGTGCGGGTGCCGGGCCTGCACAACGTGCTCAACTGCCTCGCGACCATCGCCGTGGCCGAGGAGCTCGACCTGCCGACGGACACCACGCGCGAGGCGCTCCGCAGCTTCGCCGGGGTGCAGCGGCGCTTCACCATCGTGGGCGAGTCGCACGGCATCACGCTGGTCGACGATTACGGGCACCACCCGGCGGAGGTCGAGGCCACGCTCGCGGCGGCCAAGGGCGGGTTTCGCCGGCGGGTGGTGGCTGCCTTCCAGCCGCACCGATACACCCGCACCCGCGACCTCTTCGAGGAGTTCACCCGGGCCTTCAACCTGGCCGACGTGCTGGTGGTGACGGAGGTGTACGCCGCCGGGGAGAAGCCCATCGAGGGGGCGACCGGCGAGCGCCTGGCCGAGGCGATCGCGAGCCACGGGCACCGGGGGGTGCACTTCGAGGCCGACAAGGCGCGCGTGGTCGACCGGCTGGAGGCGCTGGTGCAGCCCGGCGACGTGGTGATCGCGCTCGGCGCCGGGGACATCAACCAGTCGGTGCGCGCGCTGCACCAGCGGCTCGTCGCGCGCGAGTCGCCCGCGGGCTGATCGCCCCGTCAGCCGTCGAGGGACGCAGGCCCGCCGGGGCCCAGGCGCCCGCGGTCGTGGGCCTCGCGCAGGTCGCGTAGGCCGCGTAGAGGTGGAAGCGCCCCGGCTCGGTCACGCCGCCGTCGGGCAATCCCCCCGGAACACCGTCGGCGGTCGCTCGAAGCGGCCTGCCGCGTCCGGGGTGTACCCGCCCTCGTCCCACGGCCCGTCGATGAGGTGTCCCATACAGGCCGTACAGCCTGCCACGACCGGAGCGGCGACAGGCTCAGCGATCGCAGAGGCCGGCGGAGACGAGCTCCTCCGGGGCGGCGCCCTCGGGGCCCATCCGGCACGCGGGCGCGGCGATCTCGCGGGCCTCCGTCGTCGCCCCGCGCGCGGCCACCAGCGAGGCCAGCGACGAGCGCACCCGCCGCTCCCACCGCCGGTCGTTGGGGGTCGCCTCGGGCCGCGCGATGACCGCGAGCGCCATGCGCAGGTGCCGCTCGGTGCCCACCCGGTCGCCGTCCTGGCTCTCGCGCACGGCCTGCTGGAAGAGCCCCTGCGCGCTGAGCGGGCCGCGGCCCCCCTCGCTCCCGGCCACGGTCTGGTGGCTGATGAGGTACGCGGTCACGGCGACGAAGGGCAGGGCGCCGAGGAGGCCCCAGACCGTGCGATGCCCGCGGTGTCGCAGCTCCATGGCCGCCACGATAGCGTGGGCGTCCGCCGGGCGGCGAGCCCGGGGGTCGTGCGCCGGGCGCGCTTGCACCAAGATAGGGCCCATGACCGTGCGGGCCCTCCGACCTCCGACGCTCCTCCTCGGCGCCCGCAGCTTCGTCCGAGGCGCGCGCTGGATCGCCCGGCACCCGAAGCACTGGCCCCACGCGATCGTCCCTGCGCTGCTCGCGGTGGTGCTGGTCACGACCTTCGCGAGCCTCGGGGGCTGGGCGGCGTGGCGCCTGTCGGCCCCGCTGCGCGGCGACGCCTCGCTGCTCTGGCAGGTGCTCGGGGTCCTGGAGGCCATCGCCGCGGGGGGCGTCGCGGTGGGCGTCGGCGCGCTGCTCGGGCTCTCCCTCGCGCAGCCCGCGTCGGGCTGGGCCCTCGACCACCTCTCGCGCTCGCTCGACCTCTCCCTCGGGGGCCTCGATCGTCCCGACGGGGGTTGGTTCGAGACCGCGTGGCGCGGCCTGCGGGTCACCCTCGCCGGGCTGCTGGTGAGCCTGCCGGTGCTGGGGGTGCTTCTCCTGATCGGGTTGGTGTTTCCGCCCGCCATCGTGGTCACGGTGCCGCTGAAGCTGACCGTGGGCGCGCTCGTCGTCGCCTGGGACCTCCTCGACTACCCCTTCGGCCTCCGCGGGATGCCCGTGCGCGAGCGGCTGCGCTTCATCCGCGCCAACTTCCGCGCGGTGCTGGGCTTCGGGGCCTGCGCCTCCCTGGTGCTGCTCATCCCCGGCGTCGGGCTCCTGGTGCTGCTGCCGCTCGGGGTCGCGGGCGCCACGCAGCTCGTGGCCGAGGTCGAGCGGGGGCCCTCACTGCCGCCGCCGGTCAGGCCGGGCTGAGACCCGTTGCCGACAACTTCCGGTGTGACCCACCACCGGTGCTATCGGACGAGGCGATGGCCTCCGTCCCCCCCGCCAAGCCAGGAAGCCCGCAGAACTCCCGCCTCGCCCGGGACACCCCCGCGCCCCCGGCCCCGGTCGCCCGGCCCCGTCCGGCGCGCCCGTCGGTGCCCTGGGCGCAGCGGCTCGTGCGGTTGTCGCAGGCGCTGTCCGTCGTGCCGGTGCTGGTGCTGCTCGCGGGCACGGTGGTCGGCGGGCGCTACGGGCACCGCTGGCTCACCCACACGCCGCGGCTCGGCGCGCGCACGCTGGAGGTGACCGGCAACTCCCACGCGAGCCGCGAGGAGGTGCTCGGCGCGGCCCATCTTACCATCGGGAGTAATGTGCTTGCGGTCGACCTGGAGCGCGCTGCCCGGCAGATCGAGCGGCTGCCGTGGGTGGCGCGGGCGACGGTCACCCGGCAGCTCCCGAGCACGCTTCGGGTGGCGGTGGAGGAGCGCAGCCCCGCGGCGCTGGTGGCGGTCGGCGGGCTCTACCTCGCGAGCGCGGACGGGACGCTGTTCAAGCGCGCCGAGCCGGGCGACCCGGTCGACCTGCCGGTGGTGACGGGCCTCGCGCGGGCGTCGTTTCGCGAGCGGCCCGACGGGGCGCGGGAGCAGGTGCGCGACGCGCTGGCGCTGATGGGCGACCTCGAGAGCGCGCAGCTGGGCTCGTCCGCGCGGCTGCAGGAGGTGCACCGCGACGAGACGGGCGACCTCTCGGTGATGCTGGGCGGAACGTACATCTGGCTGGGTCGCGGGCCGTACCGCTCGAAGCTGTCGCGGCTGCGGGTGGTGATGGCGGAGCTGCGTCGGCACGGGCTGGAGGCCTCCGAGGTGCACCTGGAGAGCGACCGGCACCCCGAGCGGGTGACCGTGCGGGCGCACACGGCGAGCGCCGCGCCGACGGCGGCCGCGCGGGGGTCGTGACGGCGGTGACGGCGCCCGTCCAGGACTTCCTGGGCTAAACCCCTTTAGCCGGGGAGGCCGGTGTTCCGGGGGGGCGTCTGCGAGCTGCGGTAGGGACGCGAGGCGAGGGCGTCAGTCCCAGGAGTCGCCGATGAACACAACCATCGCCGGGGCGCTGTTCTCGTACGCGACGACGTACCGTGCTTCGCCCCGGTCGAGCTCGTCGAACAGGGTCGCGCACCCGCCCATCGTGACCGCATCGAGGGAGCGCGCGTCGATGATCGAACGAAACGAGGCGTGGTCGTGCGCGGCGCCGGCGAGCGCGGTGCTGGCGAGCGCGTTCTCCGGGGGGGGGGCCGCGCGACCACCGTGCATGCGCCGTCCGACGGGGCGGTGTCACCGACCGCCTGCGCGCCGGCGTGCGCAGGGATCATCATCCGCAGCGGGAGCAGGCCGAGGCGCAGGTCTCAGAAGGTCAGCACAAACCGTCGCGAGCACCCCGAGACGAGGGAGGCCGAGCGAGACATACGCGGGGTATTTCGAGCGCGGCCGACCGCTGGATCGGGGGGCGCAGCAGGTTTGTGCTGACCTTCTCAGGGGACGAGCCGGGCGGAGACCGGGGCGTTCTGGTCTTCGGTGGCGCCGTCGCCGAGCTGCCCGAAGGTGTTGTTGCCCCAGCAGCGCACCACGCCGTCGGCGGTGAGCGCGCACGAGTGGTAGTCGCCGACGGTGATGGCCGCGGCGTTGGTGAGGCCGACCGTCTGCGGTGAGCGCGCGCAGGGGTAGTTGTCGAAGGAGAACGAGCAGCGGTCCGTCGACGCGGCGCCGCTCCCGAGCTGGCCGTTGTCGTCGCGGCCGAAGCAGCGTGCGCCGCCACCCGTGAGCGTCACGCAGGTGTGGAAGCGCCCCGTCGCGACGTGCGCCACGCCCGCGAGGCCGGGCACCGCCGCGGGGCTCTGCGCGCAGGGCACCGAGCCGCTCGCCGTGCTGCACGAGGCGCTCGGGGCGCCCCCGAGCTGGCCGAGGGCGGCCCAGCCCCAGCACTGGAGCGAGCCGTCGGCGCGGCGGGCGCAGGTGTGCGAGCCGCCCGCGGCGACCTCGGCCACGTTGGGGAGCGCGACCGCGGCCGGGGTGACCTGGGGCGCGGTGTCGGGGTCGATGCGCCCGAGGCCGAGCTGCGCCGAGTCGTTGAGGCCCCAGCAGCGGAGGGTGTTGTCGCCCAGTCGGGCGCAGGTGTGGTTGCGCCCGGCGGCGAGCTGCACCACCCCCGCAAGGCCGGCGACTGCGGTGGGCGTCAGAACACACGGGACGGGCGTGCCGTCGCCCTCGTCGCACTGCCCGGTCGTGCTGGGCGCGGCGCCCGTCTGCCCGAAGCGGTTGGCGCCCCAGCACCGGACGGTGCCGTCCATGAGGAGGGCGCAGCCGTGGAAGGAGCCGAGCGCGAGCTGTCGCACCGGGGGGAGGTTGAGCCGGGCGGGCGTCGGGCTGGGTTGTAGCGAGGTCGCGCCCGTGCCGAGCTCGCCGGCGTTGTTGAGCCCCCAGCACCAGGCGCTCTGATCGGCGCGCACGACGCAGGTCGAGCCGTTTCCGGTGGCGACCTGCCGGGCCTCGGTCACCCCCGCGACGGCGCGCGGGACGTTCTCACAGGGCACGGTGACCGGGGGGGTGGTGCCGCGCACCCGGCATCGCGAGCCGCTGTCCCCGGGGGCGACTCCGAGCTGGCCGTTGTCGTTGAGGCCCCAGCAGCGCAGGGTGCCGTCGCTCATCGCGGCGCAGGTGTGCCCGGCGCTCGCGCCCGCGACGGCCACGGCCCGGAGGGGACCGGCGTCGGAGTGCCCCCCGGCGTCGGTGGCCACCACCCCGGCGTCGCGCGCGCCCCCGTCCGCGACCCCGGCGTCCCGGGCGTCACCCTCGGAGCCGCAGGCCGTGCCGATGGCGACCGCAGCGCAGGCGAGGAAGATGGCGCGGCGGTGGGTGCGGCGGAGGGCGTTCATCGCCGCCAGGATCCATCGTCGGGCGGGGTCGCGCAATGCGCCCCCGGTGAGAGATGTGTGCAGGATTTTTGTGGAGGCGCTTCGGGGTGTGGCAAGGGCGATGACGTCATGGAACGCCCCTCGGCAAAGCCCGGAGAGATCATCGTCGGCCTGGACATCGGAAGCACCACCGTGCGCGCGGTGGTCGGCGAGATCGGCACCGACGGCGTGGACATCACCGGCGTCGGTGAGTCCCGCTCGCGCGGCATGCGGAAGGGCGTGGTGGTCAACATCGAGAGCACGCAGCAGTCGATCCGCGAGGCGGTAGACAAGGCCAGCATGATGGCCGGCGTGCAGATCGCCACGGTGTTCTCGGGCATCGCGGGGTCGCACCTCCGGGGGGTCAACTCGCACGGCATCGTGTCGATCGCCAACCACGAGTGCTCCCGCGAGGACGTCGACCGCGTGCTCGACCAGGCGCGTCGCATCTCGATGCCCCTCGACCGCACGGTCATCCACGTGCTGCCGCAGGACTTCGTCATCGACCAGCAGGACGGCGTGCGCGAGCCCGTCGGCATGAGCGGCGTGCGCATCGAGGCGCGGGTGCACCTGGTGACGGCGGCGGTGTCGAGCGTGCAGAACGTCACCAAGTGCATCGAGCGATGCAACCTCCACGTGACCGAGCTGGTGCTGACGCCGCTCGCGAGCGCCGAGGCGGTGCTCACCGACGACGAGAAGGAGATCGGCGTGGCGCTGGTCGACATCGGCGGCGGCTCGACGGACGTGGTGATCTACTCCGAGGGGTCGCTGCGGCACACCGCGGTGCTCCCCATCGGCGGGGAGAACCTCACCAACGACATCGCCGCGGGGCTGCGCACGCCCGCGAGCGAGGCCGAGCGCATCAAGGTGCGCTACGGCTGCGCGATGCGCTCGATGGTCGACCCCGAGGAGACCCTGGAGGTCCCCGGGGTGGGCGGGCGCCCGTCGCGCACGCTGTCTCGGGACTTCCTGGCCTCCATCGCCGAGCCGCGGATGGACGAGCTCTTCCAGTGCATCGCGCAGGCGCTGCACAACAGCGGGATGATCGACCGGCTCAACGCCGGCGTCGTGCTCTGCGGCGGCGGCTCCCTCCTGGAGGGGAGCGTCGAGCTGGCCGAGCAGATCCTGCAGGTGCCCGTGCGCCGCGGGGTCCCGACGGGGGTCGGCGGGATGGTGGAGATGGTGCGCAGCCCCGCGATGGCCACGGCGGTGGGGCTGGTGAAGTACGGCGCGGCGCGCCCGGCGCGCATCGCGGTGCCCTCGACGGCGGGGACGTACCAGGGGCCGGTGAAGGCCAGCGCGACGACCGAGGGTCGGGCGCAGGCCGCGGGCGAGTCGGCCTGGGGCAGGTTTCGGGGCTGGCTGGGCGAAGTGTTCTGAAGGATTTCGGCGGCGCGTGCTTGGACGGCATCGCGCGGCATCAACCGCGGCTCACCGCGCGTGGACGTACGCGTCGGGGACCACCGCAGCTTTGGGAGGATTCACATGGGTCTGTCGTTCGATCTGGTTGACAACACGAGCATGGCAGCGGCGCGCATCAAGGTGGTGGGCGTCGGCGGAGCGGGCGGCAACGCCATCCGCACGATGATCGAGTCGCAGGTGACGGACGTCGAGTTCGTCGTCGCGAACACCGACATCCAGGCGCTCATGCAGAGCCCCGCGGACGTGAAGATCCAGCTCGGTCGGGCGCTGACCAAGGGCCTCGGCGCGGGCGCCAACCCCGACGTAGGCAAGCGCGCCGCGATGGAGGACATCCAGCTCATCCAGGAGCACCTCCAAGGGGCGGACATGGTCTTCGTGACGGCCGGCATGGGCGGCGGCACGGGCACCGGCGCGGCCTCGGTGATCGCCCAGGTCGCGCGCGACCTCGGCGCGCTGACCGTCGGCGTGGTGACCAAGCCCTTCAAGTTCGAGGGCACGCGCCGGTCGAAGTTCGCGATGGCGGGCCTGGCCGAGCTCGGCGCCCACGTCGACACGCTCATCACGATCCCCAACGACAAGCTGCTGGCGCTCGACGACGACATGACGATGACCGACTCGTTCCGCAAGGCGGACGAGGTGCTGGTCAACGCCGTGCAGGGCATCTCCGACCTCATCCAGCAGAGCGGCCTCATCAACGTCGACTTCGCCGACGTGAAGGCCGTGATGAGCGGCGCGGGCCTCGCGCTCATGGGCATCGGCTACGGCCGCGGCGACACCCGCGCGATGGACGCGGCGCGGGCGGCCATCAGCTCGCCGCTGCTCGACAACATCTCCGTCGACGGCGCGACGGGCGTGCTCATCAACTTCATGGGCGGCCCCGACCTGCGTCTGCGCGAGGTCAACGAGGCGGCCTCGATGATCCAGGAGAGCGCGGGCGAGGACGCCAACATCATCTTCGGCGCGGTGATCAACGAGAACATGCGCGACGTGGTGAAGGTCACCATCATCGCGACGGGCTTCCCGAGCGAGGTCGCGGCCTTCGACGCGCGCGCGATCTCCACCTCGATGCCGATGATCCACAGCCGCGCGTCGACGGTTCACCAGCCGCAGCGCAGCCCCTACCAGGCGCCCGTCCCGGCGCAGGTGCAGGCGCGCCACCAGCAGGCGCAGGCGGCGATGGGCGGCCGCGCCTCGGCCCCGCCGCCGACGCAGAACCAGACGGGCCGCTCGACGCGCCCGATGGGCGCCGTGTCGATGAAGGAGGACGAGTTCGACATCCCGACCTTCCTCCGCCACAGCCGCAACCCCGGCGGCGACGAGTAGCCAGCGCATCGGCCGCGCGGTCCCGGCGACGGGGCCGCGGGCGCCCCCCCCTCACCGCGCCGCGCAGAACCCCAGCTCGGTGCGCTCTCCCGCCATCAGCGTCCGGTTCCACATCGCGCCGACGAACACCACCGCGCCCGAGTCGCCCGTGCGCTCGCTGTTCCAGCTGTTGGTGATGCGCCCCGCGACGTCGTGCACCACCGTCCAGGTCACCGGCCCGCGCGTCCCGTTGACCACGACGACCCGCTCGCAATAGCCCGTCTCCCACGTCGAGTCGCGCACCGTCTCGGTCCGCAAGCCGGGCGTCGTCGCGACCCCGGCCCCGGCGTCCACGGTCGTCGCCACGTCGGCCCGCGCGCCCGCGTCCGTCATCGCCGCGTCGGCCGTGACCCCACCGTCCGCACCCGGCGTGGCCGCGCCATCGCCCGCGCGCTCGGTGAAGTGGGCTGAGCGGGCCAGCGCCACCACCAGGCCCTCGATGGAGAGGTCCGCCGCCCGGAAGCCCCGCTGCACCTCGGCCAGCGCGCACGCCGTCTGCTCCTCCGACGCCGACAGCGCGAACGCGTACCTGAACAGCTGCCTCGCGAAGCAGTCGTGCACCTCGGGGCTCGCCGCGAGTCGATCCACCAGGGCCCGCGTGTCCGCCGCCGCGCCGTTGGTCGCGTCGGTGCCCAGCACCTCGGCCCGCGCGTCGACGGCCGCCCCGTTCTCCATCGTCCGGTACCGACCGACCCCGTCGAAGAACTCGAACCCGAAGCCGATCGGGTCCATCAGGCGGTGGCAGTCGACGCACGGGCGGTTGCTCGCGTGCGTCGCGTACTGCGTCCGCAACGAAGTCCGCGGGTCGGGCGTCGGGGGCTGCGCGTTGATCCCGGGCGGCGGCGGCGGGAGCGTCTGGCAGAGCATCCGCTCGCGCACCAGCCGACCGCGGTGCACCGGCGACGAGGAGTTGGGCCGCGCGTGCGTCGCCATCACCGCGCCCAGGGTGAGCACCCCGGCCCGCTGCCCGTCGAGCATCGCCACCGGCCGATAGCCCTGCGCGTCGGCGGCGCCGTCGGGGCTCAGCCCGTAGAACGCTGCGAGGGTCGGGTCGACGAAGGTCGTCCGCGCCGTGAGCAGCTCCGACAGCCGCGCGCCGCGGTGCAGCAGCGTGGCGTCTACGAAGCGGTCGAACTCCCCCGCCATCGACGCCCGCACCGCCGGGGTGAAGGCCGCGAAGGTCGCCGCGTCCTTTGGGACCGTCGCCAGCCGGTCGACGTCGAGCCACTGCCGCACGAAGCGCCGCAGCGAGTCCCGTGCGCCCGGCGTCGCCAGCAGCCGACGCACCTGGGCCTCGATCGCCGCGGGCGTCGTCAGCTCGTTCGCCCGCGCCGCCGCGAAGAGCGCGGCGTCGGGCATCGTGCCCGTGAGCAGGTACGACAGCTCCGAGGCGACCTCCCACGAGCTCAGCCGCCATCCCGCGCCCGCCGCCGTCCCGAGCTCGGAGCGGTACAGGAAATGCGGCGATTGCAGCATCGCTGACACCACTGCCTCGATGCCCTCGTTGAATCCCTCGCCCGCCGCGATCGCGCTGAACAACCGGACATAGCGCGTGACCTCGTCGCCCGTCAGCGGCCGCCGAAAGGCCCGCTCGCCGAAGCCCTCCACCGCGCGTCGCGCGCACGTCGCGTCCGTCGGCGAGGCCGGCGTGCACGGCGCGATGCGCCCGAGGTCGCGCGTGGCCTCGGTCGCGACGGACTCCGCCGCCACCCGCAGCTGCTCGGCGAGCAAGGGGGACACCACCAGCGACGCGGCGTCGTTGTCGAAGCCGTCGACGACGGGGTCGGCCACGAAGCTCGCGCCGTGGTGGGCGTCGACGCCGGTGAGGTCGCGCACCGTGCGGTCGTACTCGCTCGGCGTGAGCCGCCGGAGCAGACGCGGACCGGGCGTGACCGTGGTGCAGCGCGCGGCAGCCCCGCCGTCGCCGCCCTCCGGGTCGTCGCAGGCGGGCGTCGCCACGCGCGCGACGAAGCGGGCGAGGGCGGCGTGCTCGGTGCTGCCCGGCGGCGTGAGCGTCCCGCCGGTGTGGCCCATCGGGTGCTCCCCGGTGGGGCGCAGGAGGAGCAGCGACACCCCGCCGAGCTCGCTCGTGGCGACCGCGCGGACGGCGCGGAAGTCGTGCTCCAGCCAGTCGGGCTCGTTCTCCGCGCGCAGCACCATGCGGGTCGCGCGCGCCGGGCCGGCGGCGTTGTGGCAGCCGATGCAGCTGCGCGAGAATGTCGGCGCCCAGAGCTCGCGGCGAAACCACTGGAGGTCGGCGTCGCAGACCGATCCGCCGCCCGCGCCGTCGGGCAGCGCGGCGAGGGCGCCGTCCGTCGAGGCATCGCCGGCGCCGGGCTCGCCCGCGCAGCCCAGCGCCAGGGCGCCCGCGAAGAGCAGCGCGGCCCTCACGCGAGCAGCCCCGGCAGCGGGCCCGCGCCACGCGCCGGGTCGCCGAAGGTCGGGTTGTCGAGGCCCATCGCGTGGCAGATCGACACCAGCAGGCGCTGGTGCGGCATGTGATCGAGGCGCAGGTAGCGGTCGCCGACGAGCGCGCCGCCCGCCGCGCCCGCGAGCACGAAGGGCACCGAGATGCAGTCGTGGAGGCGGCTGTCGCCCATCTCCTTGGCCCACACCACCAGCGTATGGTCGAGCATGGAGCCCGCGCCGCCGGGCTCAGGGAGCTCGGCGAGCCGCCCGACGAACCACGCGAACTGCTCCGCGAACCAGCGCTCCGATCGCACGAAGTCCGCCACGCCCGTCGCGTTGCCGTCGCCCATGTGCGAGAGCGCGTGGTGACCCTCGCTCGACCCCAGCCAGCTGAAGACGTGCGGCGCCACGGTGTGCGCCCACTGGATCGACGCCACCTTCGTCGCCCCGCACGACAGCGCCGCGAGCAGCAGTCCCATCTGGGCGCGCCCGACCGCGGGGAAGTTCCCGTTCTGCCGGTGGTCGACCTCCGGGAGGGTCGGCGCGGCGCAGGTTGCGGTGGGCGCGCCAGGCCCGCTCAGCGAGACCTCCACCCGCCGCAGCGACTCCAGGTGGGCGTCGAGCTTGCGCCGCTCGTCCTCGCTGACGCGCGACTGGAGGTCGCGGAGGTCGCCCCGCACCAGGTCGAGCACGCTCTGCCGGCGCGAGCGCATCGCGTCGACCATTCCCGGCGCCGGGGCCATCGACGCGAACAACCGACGGTACACGCTCGCCGGCTCGTCGTCGGGCGGCACGAAGCGGCCGGGGCCCGCGTACGACATCCGCGTCTGCACGTTGCCGCCCCAGGCGCTGGTCTGCACCCCGAGCTCCAGCGATGCGAGGCGGGACGTCGAGCCCACGGCCCTCGCGATGTACTGGTCGACCGACGTCCCCATCGAGGGCGACGTAGCTTCGCCGCTGCCCGTGAGCATCGCTGCCATGCCGCCCTCGTGGTTGCTCGCGCCGATGAAGTCGATGCCGTCGAGCACGACGAGGTGGCGCTTCACCGCCGCGAGCGGCTCGAGAATCGACCCCGCGGGGAAGCTCCACGCGGCGCCCGCACCGGCCGGGCGCCAATGGCGGTGCACCGTCCCGTTGGGCGTGAAGAACACCACCAGGCGACGGGCGGCGCGGGGTGACCCGGCGTGGGAGTCGCGCCGTGACAGCGCCAGGAAGGGGGCGGCCACCGCGGCGAGGGCGGCTCCGTACGCGAACGTCCTACGGCCGAATTTCGTCTCCACGGCGGGTGCTTCCACCCATCGCCCAACACGCCGCGGGCGTCCAGGGGGACTTGAAGGGGGTGTCAGTCTGACGGCGACCGGCGGGGAGGGGAGGTCGAGGGAAGGGGGGACTACTTCGCGCCGGTCGCGGCGGGCGCGAGCTCGGGCGCGACGGCGGGCGCGACCGTGCTGGTCGGTGCGGGCGGGGGCGCGAGCTCGGTGGCGCTGAGGAGCAGCGACGAGGCGAACACCACCGCGCCGATGAGGGCCACGACGACGCCGCCCATGCGGCCCCACATGCCCGTGTACGACGACACGGCCTCGCCCTGGGTGCGCAGCTCGTCGAGGTCGATCTGCTGGCTGATGCCGCGGCGGAACCACCCGACGGCCTGGAAGGGCTGCCCCACCAGGCGGGTGACGGTCTTCCACCCGAACCACGCGTTGCCGAAGAGCGGCAGCCAGTGCTCGTAGTTGAGGGTCATGAGCCCGCCCTGCGGGTCTTCCATCATCATGTCCTCGGAGACGTAGCTGCCCGCGTCGGCGCGGCCGATGAGGGTGCCCTGCACGGCCACCGGGCGACCGCGCAGCGGCGAGGCGTAGGGGTCCATCATGAGCTCGATCACCGAGGTCATGGGGGGCTGACCCAGGGTCGGGAAGCGCCAGAATCCCCGCAGGGTCATGCCGAGGCCGATGCCCAGCACGACGCCGCCGAAGCCCGCGCCGGCGAGGGCGCCGGAGCCCGCGATGGCCCCGACGGTGCCGAGCGCGATCGCGGCCACGGCGCCGAGGTGGGGCGCGAACCACACGAGCACCTCCAGGGCGAAGTTGCCGCGCAGCCGGGCGTAGTCGAGCGGCCGGCCGTAGGCGTCGGTGGGATCAAAGCGGAAGAGCGGCTGGATGGACATCGCCGCCGACTGCTCGCACAGCACCTTGATGCGCTTGCCGGTGAGCGGGTGCGTGCTCCCGAGCTCGAGCACCCCGGCCCAGGGGTTGTGCAGGTCGAAGAGGAAGACCTTCTCGATGCGGGCGATGCCGTCGGCAGTGGCCTGCACGTCCGGGGTCTCGTGCCCGGCGAGGGCGCCCGCCATCGCGTGGCCGCCCTGGTGCGCGGCGCCGTAGGCGAAGCCGGTCGAGCGGGCGCTGCCCGGGTCGGCCACGCCGAGGGCGCGGGTGCCGCCCATCAGCTTGCGCGAGAACTCCGTGTTGGGCTGCCGCGCGAGGCCGTAGGCGACCTTCACGAGGGCCATGGAGAGCGCGTTGGGGTTGCGCGTCTCGGCGCCGGCGAACTCGTCGGCGTAGTACTCCCGCACGCGCGAGAGGTAGAGCACCAGGTACTGCGACACCCACCAGAACACGTACGCCACGAGGGCGATCATGGCGGCGGCCTCGCCGATGCCCTTGGAGTCGTTGCCCTTCGGGCGGATGCTCTTCGCGACGACGTAGATCTGCCAGAGGATCTGCACCAGCGTCGACGCCAGGGTCATGACGATGAAGTCGCGGTGCACGATGTGCCCGAGCTCGTGGGCGCACACCGCGGCGAGCTCGTCGTCGTTGAGGTAGTGCAGCAGCCCGCGGGTGAGCACCATGCGCGACCGGTCGGCGGTGGAGCCGTAGCAGTACGCGGTGGGGTTCATGTCGTCGATGAGCTTGAGCGCGGGCACCTTCACCCCGTGCCGCTGGCACGTGTTGTAGATGAACTGCGCCACCCCGGGCCGGTACTGCGCGAGCTCCTCGAAGGGCATGTCGCGGCAGCGGTAGAACCACCGGTTGGTGAGGTCCATCAGCCAGGGCGAGATGAGCCACATGAGCCCGTTGATCGCGAGCGTGAGACCGATGGCGATCGCGAGGACGAGGCCCGCGCCCATGTCGCCCATGGACTGCGCCATCGCGAAGACGATGGGCGTGAGCAGGATGAAGACGAAGCCCGAGATCATCGAGAGCGTGAAGACCGAGGCGGTGATGGCCCTGGAGCGCATTGAGACTCCTCTCCTTTCGACAGTAGGCGCGCCGTCCCCAGCGGTCGGTCGGCGGCGCGCGTCGGGCGGATCATAGGCGTTTTCGTGGCCGCGTGGGCGTGTGAATCGGTCGCGCCAGGCGAAGCCGAACATGCGGTCTGCCGCAGCACCGCCTTCCCAGACGGCTCACCGTCCGCGGCGGCGTCGTCACCGCGATGTAGGCGCTCCCGCGTGCGTCGCGCGGGGGCGCCTGGAGGCCGTTCGTCGATCTCCAGGCGCCGCCCCCGAGGGCCGCCGCGCGCTCTCCCGTCCGTCACATCGTGCGCAGGGCACCTCGCGCGGTCGTAGCTCTGTCTCACGACGTCGCGAAGGGGCCCCGGCGCGCGGTGTTGACGCCTCTACACGACGGGCGGAGGTGTCGGCGCGGGCTTTTCCTTCGCCACGCGCGTCTTCGGGAAGAACCGCTCCGCGGCGGACTTGCCTGATTCGCTCACCAGCGCGCCGTAGATCTTCTCCATCTGCCGCTCGAAGGCCCGGAGCGCCGACCGCGCGCGTGTCGCGGCGAGGCCGTCGGTGGTCTCGGCCGCGGCGAGCGCCCCTTCGGCCTCCGCCAGCGCTGCGACGCCATTGTCGACGGCCTTGAGCACCGCCTTGCGTGCGGCGTCCGAGGCGGGCAGGTGGCCCTCGGCGCGCTGCTTGAGCTCGCCGTAACGCCGCGCGTTCTGGTCGACGGGCGCCGCGGTGTAGTAGCCGATGCCCTTCGGGAAGATCAGTGTGTAGGGCTCCTCGCGCTCGGCGCCAACGTTCCGGCCGAGGAGGGTGGTGCGGAGCTGCTGGGCGGTGGCGTCGAGGTCGTCGTCGGCGGCGTCGCGGTCGGCGAGCGCCGCCTGGATGGCGTCATCGGCGTCCTCCCACGCGCGTCCGGCCTCCCGGGCGGCGAGGGTCACCTGCTCGGCGCTCTCGGCGAGGTGGGTGAGGCCCGCCCGTCGCAGGCGGCGAGCGACATAGCGCCCGTAGCGGACGAACACGGGATATGCGGATGTTGATGGCGGTAGACGCATGGACACTGACCTCCTCGAAGGGTGAAGTGGCTATCATCCCAGGAATCTCTTCCGATATGCCGGACAAAATGGGCCGCCCAGTTGTCATCCAGGCCACCGGGATGTGTTGGAGGATTGACGCTGCGTCGGAAGAGTGACGGTTCGTCAGATGAATGACGAGGGCGATATAGTCCAAGGTCGCTGTGGACATCGAACCGCATTCCATTGTTTCCGAACCGTGATTGACAACACAACGCGGTCGGGCGGACAAGGGACGCAGTAGACCGGTTCTGGGGAGTGGAGGTCGTCGATGGTGCGGTCCTTGGGGTCTCTGGCGAGAGTCCTTTGTTTGTTTGCCGTGGTGAGCGCTCTGGCATGTTCATCGCGAGTCATCGGCGGGGCTCCCACGGGCGGGCGTGAAGCGGCAACGCTGACTAGCGCGCGAGAGCGGCACTGGCTGGTGCAGGGCATCCCTCACAGCCACTCGGTGGTCGCGGTGGGACGCGAGCCCACCGAAGCCGAGCGCGCCGAGGTCACCGTGCTGGTCGCGCGCTATCGAGCCCGACGGGACAGCTTCGATCTCTCGCTCATCGAGGACTACGCCGAGGCCCACCCCGACTCGCCGTATGCGCCGTCCCTCCACTTTGCCATCGGCCTCGCGGCGAGGGAGATGGCCCGCTACCAGGACACCCTCTCGCACCTGGAGGCCGCGTGGCGTCGCTTCGAGGGGGCCCGGTCCAACCTGGCGCGAGCGCAGGCCGACCGGGTCATCGCCGAGCTCGCGGTGATGCACGCCCAGCTCGGACATCGGGAGACCCTGCGGACGCTGTTTGCCTCGCTCCGCACGCGTCCGCCGCTTGGCGTCTCTGCGGAGCGGATCAACCACGCCTGGGAGGGGTACCAGATGATGGAACACGATCCCGGCCGGGCCTACCTCTGCGGGCCGCTGGCGCTCCGGTCGGTCTGGCGGGCCTCGCACGACAACCGCACGGACCTCGATCCACGGATCGCGGCGGTGCGCTCGACCCACCAGGGGACCAGCGTGGCGCAGCTCGCGGCTCTTGCGTCGGCGGTGGGGATGGACCTGCGCGCGGTACGTCACCCCGTGGGCGCGCCGTGGGCCTCGCCGATGGTGATCCACTGGAAGGTGGGTCACTTCGCCGCGATCATCGATCACCGGGCGCTCGGGGCCGGTCGAGGGGTCTACCTGTTGCGCGACCCCACCTTCGGGGAGGATCGCTGGACCACCGGCGACATCCTCGACCGGGAGGCCTCGGGGATCACCCTCGCGCCTGCGAACGATGGCCGCACCGCCGCCTGGGCGGCCGTCTCCGACGAGGAGGCGCGCTCGACCTGGGGCAGGGGCTACACCACCTCGGGCGGCGCCCCCAATCTGTGGGGACGGGAACACCGCATGAAGGAGTGCGGCGCAGGGGGCTCGAAGGGGATGCCGCGCCGCTACCTGATCACCCACCTCGCCACGCTCGCGGTCGAAGACACCCCCATCTGGAACAACCCCGCGTTCGGCGACCCGTTGGAGTTTCAACTCTCCTACAACCAGGCCGACTGGCAGGGAACGCCGACCTGGATGAGCACGCTCGGGCAGCGCTGGATGCACAACTGGCGGGGCGAGATCGAGGTGGTCACCACCACCACCTGGAGGCACGTCCCTCCGACCAATCTCGGCCCGTCCCCGCCTACCGCCACGCAGGCGACCTCCATCATCATCCACTCCCGCACGGGCGGGGACATCCACTACCGCGTGCCCTGGGAGGACGAGTACGAGTCGCTCCCGGACGTGATCGACTACGAGAGCAATGCGCGGCTGGTGTTCCACTACGACACGGGCCACAACATCCTGTCGATCGACCGGGAGTTCGCCGACCACACGAGCGAGACCTATACGGGCAGCGCGGGCCACTATCGACTGACCGAGGTGCGCGACGCGCAGGGCCGGGCCACCACGCTGACCTACCGGACGGGCACGGCCCGCCTGGAGTCGGTCACCGCCCCGTCGGGGACGATGGTGTTCCACTACGACACGGACGACACGGAGGCGGAGACCTTCCTCCTCATTCGGAGTGTCTCGATCGGCGATCGGCAGGCGACCTTCACCTACGCGCACGTCCCAGGGGAGGCGACGGGCGATGGGGGCGTCGGGCCCGAGGGCCCGCTGATGCTCACCGGCATCACGGACATGGGGGGCATCACGTCGACCTTCGAGTACGGCTCCGCCGCCCGGGGCCTCGACCCCAACGAGGTAGGGGATCCCCTCCAGACGACCTCGCTCCCGGACCCCACCTTCCTGCACGCGATGACGACCCCGTACGGTCGAACGGAGTTTCGCACGGGCTGGGGTCTCGAAGGCACGGACGGTGGCAGCCCCGGCCGGCCGATCCATCGCCGCCGCTGGCTCGACGTCCTCTACCCGGGCGGCGAGCGGGAGCGCCTCGCCCGCCATGACATCGACAACGGTCATTGCCCGCCGAGCAGTACCGACTTCTGCTTCCCCGACGACACCCCGGTCCCGCCCACGTACATGGCCGCGCTCATGGAGACAGCCGCCCTCATGGGGCTGCCCGGGTCGTATTGGGGCTATCCCGTCGCGGGGTACTCGAACTCCCGAAACACCTTCTACTGGAGCACCGCCGCCTATCGCCGCGCGCGCGCCCGCAATCCGGCCTCGACCGGTGAGCCCGAGGACTGGGACCTCAGCATCCGCGACGCGCACGCCTACCACTGGCTGTCGGCCCCCTTCGACCCGTACCGGTCGAGCAGTCTCCTCGAAAGCGAGCAGGCGGCGGGTGAAGTTCGGGTGTTCTATTCCTACAAGAGCCAGACTCGCCCAGGGTACATCGATCGCTTTGGCTACAACATGCTGTATGAGCCTGTCGCGAGGGTGACGGGCATTCACCGGCAGGTCTGGACCACCGGCACCACGGACCATCAAGACCGCACCACCCGGATGACCTACAACGGGGAAGGGCTGCTCGAGTCGGTCACGGACGACGAGGGGCAGAAGCTCGTCTACACCTACAACACGGCGGGGGATGTGACCTGCGTGGTGAGGGAGGTCGCCGCAGGGGTGCAGGAGCTTCTCTCCGCGGTCACCTATAACCCGTCGCATCCCCATCTCCCGATGACCCTTCGCGACGGGACCAACCAGGTCACGGCCTTCGAGTACAACAGCCACCATCAGCTCACCGAGATCACCCGCCCGGACACTTCGACGGTGACCTACGGCTACGACGGCACCACGCACCGCCTGACCAGCGTCACGAGCCCCGCGGGCACCTCGGCGACGACGTACAACGGGCGGGGTCTGCCCGCGACCACCACGAGCATCGAGGGCATCACCCGGAGCTTCACCTACGACGACCTCGACCGCGTGCTGACGATCACGGCGCCGGGGAGCCGCACGGTGACCTTCGACTACCGCTACCGCGACGAGGACGGCGCGCTCGCGCTCGACACCGGCGGCAACCCCTTCGTGGCGCTGGAGGCGACGAGCGTGACGGGCATCGACGGCAACATCTCGATCCGCTCGTACGACGCGCTGCACCGGCTGCGGTACAGCACCACGAGCGGCGGCTCGGACCCGACGCGCTACCGCTACGACGTGGTGGACGGCGACTGGTTCCACCGGGTGGAGATGCGCCGCGCTTCGGGCGGGAGTACGGTGCCGACCACGCAGTGGAGCTTCCCGTTGAACCCGATGGTGACCAGCTACTCGACGCGCCCGACGCGCCTGCGCCGCGGGGTGAGCGGGGCCTACGAGGACACGCTCTACACCTACCACCCTGCGGGTGAGCTCGCCTCCGTCACGGAGCCCGGCGCCACCACGCCGACCCTCTTCGAGTACGACGAGGTCGGACGGATGACGCGCGCCTGCCACAACAGCGGGTGCAGCGAGCGCGATGAGGTCACCTACGACGTGCTGCGCGGCCGGGTGACGACGACGGAGGCGGTCAACGCCAGCGGCTCGGTCGCGCGCGTGTACAGCTACGGGACTACGACGCAGGTGCAGGACCCGATGCAGACGGCGACGCTGCCCAACGCCGACCGGGTGGTGGAGCTGGAGGAGCTCACCCACACGGGCATGACGCTGACGGACTCCAACGAGACGACCTACGGCTACGACGTGCTGGGGCGACTGGCGCAGACCGTCCACGGGGGCGAGACGCTGGGCTACGAGTACGACGCGGCGGGCCGCTTCACCGGCATCATCAACAACGCCACGACCCCGGTGACCCCGGTGCTGACCCACGAGTACACCTCGTCGGTGACCTCGCGCAGGCCGTCGTACTCACACCTGCCGCGGACCAACTGCGTGCAGGACTTCCTCTACCAATCGTCGTCCGACGACCACCGCATGTTCAGCTCGTGGTTCTTCAACGCGAGCACGTGGCAGACGCTGGCGAAGATCGACCTGACCTTCACGTCGGACGGTCGGCTCAACTCCGAGCAGAGCGAGCGCGACTGGCGGTACCTCTATTACAACGCCGCGCGACGGTTGGAGTTCCACTCCGAGTACGTCAACCACGGCTCGGGGACCTACGATCTGGAGAGCGGCAACGAGACGTACTTCGACGCGTGGGGCAACCCCACGACCATGAACCGGTACCAGGACTGGGGCACCGGCTGGAGCTGGAGCCTCCTGGAGGGCAGGACCTTCTCGCTCAGCGACCGGCTGCTGACGCGGGCGATGGGGCCGAGCGCGTCGCCGACGCACACGCTGTCGCATGACGCGCGCGGTCGGGTGACGGGCGACGGGGAGTTCACCTACGGCTGGGACGCGCACGACCGGCTGACGACGGTGACGCGAGTGTCCGACAGCCAGAGCTGGACCTTCGGCTACGACGCGAGCGGGCGGCTCACGTCGATGGTGGAGGGCGCCGAGACGGTGCGGCTGCGCTGGCGGGGCGCGGCGCTGCTGGGCGAGCGCATCGAGGCGTCGGGGAGCACGACCATCGAGCGGACCTATCGGCCCGACGGCATGGAGCAGAGCGGGGCGCACCTGGCGCTGGTGCGCGACGTGCGCGGCAGCGTGATCGGGCTGGCGACGGGAGGAGCGCGCGTGCGGACGTACCGCTACGGCGTGTGGGGCGAGCAGACCGTGGTGGCGCCGGGCTCGGGCGGGGCGGCGTACGACACGCACCTCGGGTTCACCGGGCATGTGGTGCATCGGCCCACGGGGCTGGTCTTCGCGCCGGCACGGGTGTACTCGCCGCGGCTGCGGCAGTGGTTGACGAGGGATCCACTGGGGGAGCGGGATACGATCGATGGGCGAAACCTCTACGCGTATGTCGCGGGGGATCCGGTCAACCAGATCGATCCAACCGGAGAGTTCCCGATTCCAGCGGTCATTGCCGGGGGAGCGATCGCATTTGGTATTGGTTTGGCAGTGGGCCATTGGTTCGGTCAATCTGGGTACGGCTGGTTTGGATTAAATTCGCATCCTCCTTCAGGCCCCTATCAAGAGACGTCGAATCTAATCAACGAGAGGCTGCGGATGGCCGATGGCAACGTTCACGAAGCGCTGTTGCTGATCGCTGCGCAACGGGGCGATCCAGATCGACTGCCTCTCGAAGTGGCGAACGGAGAGGCGTATGCTGGAGCTGATCATTACCTTCAAGGAAGAGATCTCGTATCGTTTGTGCCTGTGGTTGGGACGCTGGCCTTTCCCGTCGCTCTGTCAATATCGGCAGGGTACGACTGGAAGAAGCGGCTGATGGGTGTGGACTCGACTTCGAGTCGGCTGCCTTCGCCACCAACGCCATATGCTGCTTGGTGGACCATCCAAGGTGTCTGGGATGGAATGGGGAGTCTGATTGGCGCCCCGAGCAACTTCCGAAACCGCGGGTTGGGGGCGCATTTCAGTCAATGCGCTCATTAGCAATCGTCCTTCTGTTTGTATCCGCGATCGCCACCGGTTTGGTTCTCGGAGCGATTTTGGCCATGGACGCCTCATTCCCGCTGCGGCCTGGGGTGAGCGGATGGATCTCGGCGACTCCGCTCGCCATCGTTCTAGCGTATGTCGCATTTCGTGCGATTCAGGCGTGGTTGCCAGAAGTCACACGTGTAGCGGCCCTCGGAGCGTATGCCTTCATGGTGGCGACATCTTTGACAGTTGTTCTGGCGCTTGGGAGGACTTGGATTGTGGGCCGGCAGTTTGAGCGGTGTATTGAAGGCCGTTCCACTGGCTGCGCAAGCCTATCGTCATTGGTTTCTCGCCAAAGCGCGCCCAACACAAAGCAGCTCCGCGCCGCTCTGTATTGTCGGGAGTGCTTCTTGGCGCCCGGAAGTGATTTTTGTGCTCGGATTTTATCGAATCACAACTGTGAGGTAGCCACGCCGCACCTGCCGTGAGTCATGACGGTGCGCTCGCGCTCGACAGCGGCGGCAACCCCTTCGTGGCGCTGGAGGCGACGAGCGTGACAGGCATCGACGGCAACATCTCGATCCGCTCGTACGACGCGCTGCACCGGCTGCGGTACAGCACCACGAGCGGCGGCTCGGACCCGACGCGCTACCGCTACGACGTGGTGGACGGCGACTGGTTCCACCGGGTGGAGATGCGCCCCCGCTTCGGGCGGGAGTACGGTGCCAACCACGCAGTGGAGCTCACCCGTTGAACCCGATGGTGACCAGCTACTCGACGCGCCCGACGCGCCTGCGCCGCGGGGTGAGCGGGGCCTACGAGGACACGCTCTACACCTACAACGCCGCGGGTGAGCTCGCCTCCGTCATGGAGCCCGGCGCCACCACGCCGACTACCTTCGACTACGACGAGCTCGGCCGGATGACGCGCGCCTGTCACAACAGCGGGTGCACCGAGCACGATGAGGTCACCTACGACGTGCTGCGCGGCCGGGTGGCGACGAAGGAGGCCGTGAACGCCAGCGGCTCGGTCGAGCGCGTGTACAGCTACGGGGCGGCGACGCAGGTGCAGGACCCGATGCCGACGACGACGCTGCCCAATGCCGACCGGGTGGTGGAGCTGGAGGAGCTCACCCACACGGGCATGATGCTGACGGACTCCAACGGGGTTGGCGCGGATGGACACATGCCCAGGTCGGCCTCGAACACCGCTGGCTCGCGCGCCGCGCCAGAGACGAGATCGTACAGGTGCTCGGCGGCGCCCGGGGCACGCGTGGCGGCGCGCTGTCGTGGGTCACTGGGATCCGCTGGGTTCTGATCGCGTCTGGCGGTCGGCGGCGCGCGTCGGGCGGATCATAGGCGTTTTCGTGGCCGCGTGGGCGCGTGATACGGTCGCGCCAGGCGAAGTCGAACATGCGAAGACCAACGGCGACGTGGCTGGGGTGGGCGGTGCTGGGCCTGTCGCTCGGGGGGTGCACCATCGAGGGCACCCGGCAGCGGGGCGACGAGTGCCTGCAAGACCGCGAGTGCGTGGCGCCGCTGCGCTGCGAGGTGACCACCGACGGGCGCTTGCTCTGCGTCTCGGCCACCCGCCTCGACGCGGGCCCGCCCGTCGACCTCGGCGCCCCGTCGGTCGACGCGGGCCCCACCCCCGCCGATGCGCCCGCGGCGCCGGATGTGCCCGCCGCCCCCGACGTCGCGATGATCCTCGACGTGCGGCCGCCGGTCGACGTCCCTGCGGCGGTGGACGTTCGGACGGATGCAGGCCCGGTGATGGTCGTGGATACCGGGGTCTCTGACGCGCCGGTCGACGCCCCGGGGGATGCCCAGCGCGCCGACGTGGGAGGCGACGGCGCGGTCTGAGCCGGTGGGCCCTCAGGCCCCGCGGAGCCACGCGCGCAGGTGCGCCGTGACGTGGTCCGCGGTGAGGCCGTACTTCTCGCCGAGCACGGGCCCCGGGGCCGACGCGCCGAAGGTGTCGACGCCCAGGGTGAGCCCGTCGAGGCCGACGTAGCGCCACCAGAGGTCGGTGCGGCCGGCCTCGAAGCTCGCCCGACGGGCGCCCGCGGGCAGCACCGAGGCGCGGTACGCCGCGTCCTGGCGGTTGAACACCTCCAGGCAGGGCATCGACACCACGCGCACCTGGATGCCGTCCTCGACGTGCAGGCGCCGCGCGGCCTCGACCGCGACGGAGACCTCGCTGCCCGTCGACAGGATCACCACCGCGGGCGTCCCCATCTCCTCGCGCACGAGCACGTACCCGCCGCGGGCGGCGTGGCGTCCGCGCACCGTCGGATCACCCGGCAGCACGTCCACCTTCTGCCGCGACAGGATGAGCTCCGTCGGTCCGTCGCGCCGGGTCGCCGCCGCCACCCAGGCCGCCGCGCACTCGGCGCTGTCGGCCGGGCGCCACACGTCCACGTTGGGGATGAGCCGCAGCGCGCTCACGTGCTCGACCGACTGGTGCGTCGGGCCGTCTTCGCCCAGGAAGACCGAGTCGTGGGTGAACACATGCACCGCGGGGATGTGGCTGAGCCCCGCGAGGCGGATGGGCGGGCGCATGTAGTCCGAGAAGGTCAGGAAGGTTGCGGTGAAGGGCACGAAGAGCCCGTAGAGGGCGATGCCGTTGGCGATCGACCCCATGGCGTGCTCGCGGATGCCGAAGCGCAGGTTGCGGCCCTCGAAGCGCCCGGGGGCCACCTTGTCGGAGCCCTTGATGGGGGTCTTGGTCGAGCCGCCGAGGTCGGCGTCGCCGCCGACGAGCGAGGGCATCACCGAGGCGACGACCTGCTCGATGGCGCCGGCCAGCGCGCGGGTGGCGTCGTTGGTGGGCGGGAGCTTCGCGAGCAGGGTCTCGAGCAGGTCGGCCGGGACGGCGCGGTCGCAGAGCGCCCGATAGAGCGCCGCGTGCTCGGCGTGCCCGGCGAGCCACTGCGCCTCGTGGGCCTCCCAGCGGGCGCGCTCGTCGGCCATCACCCTGGCGCGCTCGGCGAAGTGCGCGCGCACGGCGTCGGGCACCGTGAAGGTCTCCTCGGTCCAGCCGAGGGCCTTGCGGGTGGCGAGCGCCTCGTCCTTGCCCAGCGGCTCGCCGTGCACCTTGTGGGTGTCGTGCTTGTTGGGCGCGCCGTGCCCGATGTGCGTGCGGGCGATGATGAGCGTGGGCTTCTCGCCCTGCGCGAGGGCGGCGTCGTAGGCCGCGGCGATCTGCGCGTGGTCGTGGCCGTCGATGGTCTCGGTGCGCCAGCCCATGGCCTCGAAGCGCGCGGCGACGTCCTCGTCGAAGGCCTCGTCGAGCCCGCCGTCGAGGGTGATGCGGTTGGCGTCGTAGATGTACGTGAGGTTGCTGAGCTTCAGGTGGCCCGCGATGGAGGCGGCCTCGTAGGCCACGCCCTCCATCACGTCGCCGTCGGAGACCAGCGCCCAGATGTGGTGGTCGAAGAGGCCGGGGAGGCGGGCCTGGGCCATCTTCGCAGCGATGGCCATGCCCACGCCGTTGGCGAAGCCCTGCCCGAGCGGGCCGGTGGTGACCTCGACGCCGGGCGTGAGGTGCACCTCGGGGTGCCCCGGGGTCTTGGAGTCCCACTGGCGGAAGTTCTTGAGCTCGTCGAGGGAGAGCTCGTAGCCCGAGAGGTGGAGCAGCCCGTAGAGCAGCATCGAGCCGTGGCCCGGCGACAGGATGAAGCGGTCGCGGTCACGCCACTGGGGGTTGGCGGGATCGTGCCGGAGGTATCGCGCCCAGAGCACGTAGGCGACGTCGGCGGCGCCCATCGGCAGCCCCGGGTGCCCGCTCTTCGCGGCCTCGATGGCGTCGATGGCCAGGAACTTCATCGTGTTGACGGCGAGGGTGGACAGCTCGCTCGGGGCGACGGGGGCGATGGGCGTGGTCACGGCGTCTCTGGGCTCCAACTGAGGGGGAGGGATACGGTGGGCAGCACCCTGCTACCGCACCCTCGCGTCGGAGCCAACCACGGCGGCAGGTTCAGCTGAGGTTCGGAGTACGCGTTGATGCCGCGAGGGAAGGCGCCGGCTGCGCGTTCGCGGACGGGCCTGCGGCCCTGCTCACGCTGAAGCCGGGACCTGGAGCTGAGCCTCCCGCCTCCGCGGGACTTCCTGTCGGCGCGTCGGTCGCGGTCGCGACCGCCGAGAGGTTGAAGGAGCACGTTTCCAAGCCGCGCAACGAGTCCCTACCCCCACTCGTCGAGCGCAGAGCGCTCGGCGCTCCGACAGGAAGTCCCGCGGAGGCGGGACGCTCAGCTCCAGGTCCCGGCTTCAGCGTGAGCAGGGCCGCAGGCCCGTCCGCGAACGCGCAGCCGGCGCCTTCCCTCGCAGTACAAACACGTACTCCGAACTCCAG